>Ga0209507_1000116_pt1 | contig 112452 bp, 69 predicted proteins | sample AD_UKC028_MetaG_FD_184414 | JGI IMG/M metagenome (GOLD analysis project Ga0209507, IMG submission 184414) | Active sludge microbial communities of municipal wastewater-treating anaerobic digesters from USA - AD_UKC028_MetaG (SPAdes) (version 2) | ecosystem: Engineered > Bioreactor > Anaerobic >...
GCCGGCGTGGACGGGGCCGGCGTGGACGGGGCCGGCGTGGACGGGGCCGGCGTGGACGGGGCCGGCGTCGGTTCAGGTGTTACATCGTCCTGCCTGGTGCGTGCAGGGGCAGGTGAGGGTTCTGGAGTCCGGATTCTGGCTGGTGGGGGAGGTGTCGGTGGAGTTGTGCGGGAGGCGACGGTGATCGAGGTGCGATTGGTGTCGGGAGCTGGAGGGGTGGCCGGCGGAACGCGAGCCGCGGCGATGCGCGCGGATCCGGTCGCGCCGATCGGATCAGAGGTTTGGGTGACGGCCACCGCTAGGGCGGCGTTGGTGGGAGGTGGCGGCGGATTGAGCAGGTTCTCGAGCTCGCGGATCAAGACCAGGACGGAGCCGACGTCCGAGGGGGGCGGCTGGAGGGCGGCGTATTCCTGATATTTGCGCAGGGCGAGGGGATAATTGCGGTAGTGTTGGTGGTAGAGGATCGCGAGGTTGCGCAGGGCAGGCGCATAATTGGTGCGGTGCTCGAGCGCGGTGGTGAAGCACGTGATGGCTTCGGGGAACCGGCTGCGCTGAGCGCGGGCCATGCCCATGCCGTTCCAGGCCTCGGGATTGGCGGGCTGGATCTTGACGGCGCGCTGAAAGCTCGCGTCCGCCTCGGTCAGTTGCAGCAGGTGAAGCTGGGCATCGCCGAGCTTGGTCCAGCCCTCGGCGGAGTCCGGCTCGAGCATTGTGAACGTGGAAAGCTCGGCGGCGGCGGCGGGTGGGTTGTTCTGTTCGAGCAAGAGGCAGCCGAGATTGAAGCGGGCGGCGGTGAGATTGCGATCGAGGGTCAGGGCGCGCTGGTAGGCTTCGATGGCGGCGGCGGGCTGCTGGGCGCCGTGGTAGGCCAGGCCGAGGAAGTTCCATGCCCGGGCGTTATCGGGGAGCAATTCGGTGGCGGTTTGGAGGCGCGCGATGGCGGCCGGGAACTGGCCCTGCTGGATGAGCTGTTCGCCCTGAAGCAACGCACGCGCCCCCGGAGGGCTGCAGGAAGCCAGGCTGATCGCAAGGATCGCTCCGGCTGCGCAGACCGCCACGCGGGTGGGGAGAATCGGATTGACGCGCATCCTGCCCCTGTTAGCACCCGCATGTCCCAGTGTCAAGAAACGGGACCGGACCGGGCGGGGCAGGATTGGCGGGCTCAATCCGCCGGCTCGGGCGCGCCGATGCCCTGGCGGATGAGATCGACGGCCTGGGAGGGCGAGTCGGTCAGCTCGCAGAGGTCGATGTCTGCCGGATCAATGGTCTTCTCCCGGACGAGGGATTGGAAGGTGAACTGGCGGAGGTGGCGCCAAAATTTTCTGCCCATGAGGATGACGGGGAACTGCTCGATCTTGCGGGTCTGGATGAGCGTGAGAGTTTCGAACACCTCATCGAGCGTGCCGAAGCCTCCCGGGAGGACGACGAACGCGGTCGAATACTTGACCAGCATGACCTTGCGGACGAAGAAATGGTCGAACTCGACAAACCGGTCGAGGTAGGGATTGGGCTTTTGCTCCTGGGGCAAGTGGATGTTGCAGCCGATGCTCAATCCGCCGCCTTCGCGGGCGCCGCGGTTGGCGGCCTCCATGATGCCAGGGCCGCCGCCAGTCATGACAACGAACCCGGCTTCCGCGAGCCGCCGGCCCAGCATCCGGGCCATCCGGTAGTAAGGATGAGATGAGCGGAACCGGGCGGAGCCGAACACCGTGACGCAGGGGCCCTGGAAATCCAGGGATTCGAATCCGTGGAGGAACTCGAGGAAAACGCGGATGGCGCTTTCCATATCCGCGGAACGGTTTCGTTTTCCCAATAGAAAGGCATGCTCGACGTTCTTGACGCTATCGAGCAGGGAGAGCCGGTAATGCCGGCGGTTGGAAGCGCGTCGAACGGTTTTGTTCATGATCGTCCTCGTGTCTGGACCGCGCGGGCGAACGTAGCGGGATGATCGGCGAGCGTCAAACGGGAACGGTGCAGGTTTTGCTTGAGATGGCCCGTCTGATTCGAAAAAGTGGCGTATGCGGACTCAACCTCGGGCATCGGGAAATCGGGGATTCACGCTGATCGAGCTGCTGGTGGTGATTGCGATCGTGGCGATTTTGGCGTCGATGCTGCTGCCGGCGTTGGCGAAGGCGAAGAACCATGCGCATCGGACGGCCTGCCTGTCGAACCTGCGTCAGATCGGGATCGCGACGGCGCAGTATCTCTGCGATTGCGCCAACCGCATGCCGTGGGTGGCGGACGAAGAGCTGCAGCTGACGCCGCCGGTGGACGCCGGAGGCAAGCGCTATGCCCGGATGGGGTCGTTCATGCCGCTGCTGCACCCCTACAACGGGGATGTCAGGATCTGGGCATCGCCGCCGGTGAAGTCGGCTCCGACGAACTCGTGGCTGAGTCATTTCCGAGGGCCGTGGCGCGAGGCCGGGCGCGAGGATCCGAGCAAGGGGGTCTCACATTACCTCAGCGACAAGCTGGCCGAGATGGACACTGCGAAAGCCCGGTATTTACGGGGGAGGACGCCGGAATCGTGCGCTCTGCTGCGGGGCGCGAGCGTGTCGAGCGAGGAGTGGCTGATGAGCCCGTTCTTCGAGAAGCCGTGGTGGCCGAATTTTCACGAGGCCTGGAAGGTCGGAGAGAACGTGCCGCCGCCCCAGGGGTGGTCGGCCCACAACGGGGGCCGCAACCAGCTCTATCTCGACTTGCACGCCGCCTGGGTTCGGCGGGATATCGACCGTTGAGGTTCTACGGAGAGGCGGGCGCCTCGAGGCGAAGACGCCAGAAACGAGGAGGGGACGGGGGATCGACGCTGCCGAGCGTGTAGCGGAGGGTCTCGAACGGGGCCTGGCGAAGGATCCGCGGGGTTTGGAGGCCGGCCGGCGCCGGGGCCCACTCGCGAAGGTCGGCGGACGTCTCGAGGACGACGTGCAAGTCGGCGGCCTGGCGATGGCGGGAGGTTTCGAGAGCGAACTCGTTGTCGAGCCGAACGATTCGGAGGAGGACGCTCGATTCTTGCTGTCGGGGATCGAGCCCATGGAACATCTCCCAGAGGTTGGCGAGGCGGTCGGCGTCCGGGTCCGCCGTCTCGCCGCTGATCGATGGCTGGCCGCGGTCGGGCGGCGTGAAGGCCGTGAAGCGCCAGGCATCGTAGGGCGAGTCCCGAATCGTCAGCGCCGCGGATCGCAAGGGGCCCAGGGAATAATCGGATCCGGTTTGGAGGCTGAGGACAACCGTCTCATCGCCTTCGCAGGCGGCATCGGGGAGGGGTTGAACGACGATCGACGCCGTGTTTTGGCCGGCGGAGAACACCGCTTGCCCCGGGAGGGCGGCGTAATCCGCGGCGGGGTCGGCCGTGCCGGAGATGGCGTAGCGGACGGTGAGTTCGCCGGAGGCATCGCCGGTCCGGACGAGAGTGAACGCCCCGAGGCCGGGGCCGGCTTCGGAGGCGATGGGCCGGGAGGCGGCGATCTCGACAGCGCTGGCGGGTGTGCCGGCAGGCTGCCAGAGGGCGGCATCGGCGATGACGTATCCCGTGGTGCCGGCGGTCTCGATCCGCACGCTGCCTGCGGAGCCGGCGGCGAACGGGAATGTGCCAAGGCGAAACCAGGTGCCGCCGTTTTGGGTTTGGTTGACGGTGAAGCTCGAAGCGCCGTTCTGGTGAAGGACGTGAACGGGTGTCTGGGTGGCGCGGTTGGCGTGCTGGGTCCACCGGATATAGACGGTGTAGTTGCCGGGATCGGGCAGGTCGGGCGCGAGCTGGACCGATTTAAGGCCCTTGGCCTCGTTCATGTCGTGGAGGTAGCCCAAGCCGTGATACCCGGCCACGGAGGTGCTGTTGCTCCAGGAGCCGGTTCTTGTCACCCCGATCGTGTCTTCGCTGTCGATCACGATGCCACCCGTGGGGATGTCGGCAGCACCGCTCCATTGCAGGCGCTGGCTGTCGGCCAGCAGATGGATTGCCAGCCGGCGATAATTCACCTGCTGGGCGGCCGCAGATTCCTCGAGGGCGATCGCGGCGGCGGTGGCGGCCGACTGGCTGACGATCATAAAGACCGGCTCCATCCGAATCGAGCTGAATGCGATATGGGATGCCGACAGGCAGAACGTGACCCACAGGTTTTCGCACTGGCCGGTGGCGGGGATGATGCTCTCGTAGGCGATGGGGAACGGCTGGGCGACGCCCACCTGGACGTCGCCCTCGTTGCGGACGACGCTGTTCTGGACGACGCGCTGGCAGTTGTGGGAATCCATGTTGTAGGAGGCGAGGCCGATCAAGTTCGAGGCGACCCGGGTGCCGCGGCCGTGATGCTCGGTCATGACGTATCCGGAGACCATGCGGCGGGCCTCGCGGATGTACATCTGGTGGGGCCAGCCGCCCGTATCGACAAACTCGTCCCTGCACAATCCCCAGGATCGCATTTCGGACCGGATCGAGGCGGGGACGCGCGGCTCGGCGCCCAGGTAATAGAGGAACCCCTGGATGTAATCGAGGGTGTCCCGCCAGATCCGGTCGCGGGCTGCGTAATCGCCGTCGGGATATTCGTAGTTGCCGCCGATGTAATCGGTGGAAAAAGCGCCATTGTTGTTGATATCGGTCTTGCCATTGGGCATCGAGCCGATGCTCAGAAGGCTGCTGAGCTGGGGGTTCTGGCCCGCAGCGACGCGGGCCTCGAGGTAGCGGCCGAGGAGCGCGTAGCGGGCGGGGTCGTAGCCGGTCGGCGGGCCGATGGGCAATTGGTTGGTGGCGATTTGGGTGAGGCAGAGGCGAAAGTTGTAGGCCTGGACGCGGTGATCGCCTTCGCCGGGGATCCCGCCGTCGCCCGGCTGGATGCAGGGCAAGAGCCCGCTCGACGGGTGGCCGGGGATGACATAAGGATCGACCGGCACGACGAACTGGTGGCTGGGCGTGGAGGGGCGTATGCCATTGAGGGTTTCGCCGTATTGCGCATTGGACTCGCGGCCGACCGTGTAGGCGACGCCAGCCCGGGCCATCAGGTCGCCTTCGTAGCTGGCGTCAATGAACCCATCCGCCTCAAAGACGTTGCCGTTTTCCATCTCGATCTCGATGATCCGGCGGGCGGAGGTGCGGACAGCGGCAAGGCGCTGTTCGAAGTAGACCGGGATGCGGTGCTGATCGATCCAGAGGCGGAAGATGGCTTCGGCCACGCGGGGCTCGAAGGTGAACTGGCGGGGGCCGCCGTAGTGCCTGCCGACGGCGGTATAGAACTCGCCGGCCAGGCCGCCGATGGTGGCGCTCTGGCCGATGTCGGTCCGCCCCAGGCCGCCGGAAGTCATCCCCCCGAGGTGGCGGCCCACCTCGACCAGCACAACAGAACGCCCCATGCGCGCAGCCTGGACGGCTGCGACGACACCTCCGGATGTCCCGCCCCAGACGCATAGATCGGTCTGGATTCGTTCGGCGCCGCGGACGGAGCCAGCCAGGGCGAGAGATGCGATCGCCGCTTGAAACAGCCGGAAGCAGCCGAGAGAAAACCGCGCGAGCCAAGGATCGGGCTTCGAGGCCATGAACCGACAAGCGCTCTCCCTCCCTGCCCTCTGTCCCGCGGCGCGCGGGGCGGAAGGCGGCCAATGGCCGGGAGAGGGGGGGCTCATGGAAAGGACATGCGTTCAGCGAGAGGGCGCGCCTGGGGCGAAAGACGCGCGGCGGCCTATTTGCGAGGCAAGGCGACCTTGCCGGTCCGGGTCAGGTCGAGGATGCCAAAGGGCCGCATGAGCTCGATGAGCTTCTCGACCTTGCCTTCGTCGCCGGTGACCTCGATGGTGAGGGTGCTGGGCTGCACATCGACGATCTTGGCGCGGAAGATCCCCGTGATCTGCATGATCTCGGCCCGGGATTTGGAGTCGACCTGAACGCGGATCAGGACGAGCTCGCGGTCGATGTAATCGCCGTCGCCGAAGTCGTGGACCTTGAGGACCTCGACGAGCTTGTTGAGCTGTTTGACGATTTGTTCGAGCGTGGCGTCGTCGCCGCGGGTGACGATCGTCATGCGGGAGAGGCTGGGGTCGTGGGTGGGGGCGACGTTGAGGGAGTCGATATTGTAGCCTCGGCCGCTGAAGAGGCCGGCGACGCGCGTGAGAACGCCGAACTTGTTTTCGACCAGGACGGAGATCGTGTGGCGCATAGGGAGAGGGATGAGTTGGGGGGGCGCGCCCGCTAGGGTTTCACCAGGGACAGCGCCAGGATCCAGGTCTGCTCGGGGTCCTTTTTGACATCGCCGGCAAAGGTCAGGTAATTGCCGGGCAGGAGCGACTGGCGGACGGTCTGGACGAGTTTGCCCTCGCCATAGAGGCTGACGCGGAAGTTGGATTCGCCGAGGTGTTCGACCTCGATGACGCATTCGTGGCTCATGCTGGTGAGGCTGGAGTGGAGGGCGGCCACCGTCAGCTGCTGGCGATCGACCTCGTAGTAGTACGTGCGGCGGAAGACGCGGGCGAGCTTCTCCTTGAGCGCCGGCTCGATGTTCTTCAGGCTTGGATCGTAGGGTTTGGAGATGTCGGTGCCCCAGATCAGCTGGGCCTTGATCTTGAATTCGGCTGCGGCTGTGGAGAAGACGGAACCGTGGATGAGGCCGGCGAGGATAGCCAGCCAGAGCCATGCGGCGGCAGGGATGGTTTGCCAGCGTTTCATTCGATGCTTCATATTGGCGGATGGCGGTGGATCGGCAAGGGAAAAGCGCTTGGGGATCATTGCGTATCGACCCAGACGACGGTGAGCCCATCGGTATCGGACTGGTAGGTGATGACGCTGGAGCCGGGGTGTTCGCTGGCGACCTCGAATTGGGCGCTGTATTCGAAGGCGTGCGCCGAGCGGGGCTCGAGGGCGGGCTGGTTGCGGAGGAGAAGGGGGACCAGCGCCACGAGGATGGCGGCGGGGGCAAGGACCTTCCACCAGGCACGCCACCAGCCGGCGGCGAGGGCGCCGATCGGAGCTGGCGGCGGGACATCGGCGGAGGCGAGGCGGCGTTCGATCTGAGACCAAAAATAATCCGGGGTGACGGGGAGGGCGGGTGTGGATTCGTTGCCGGCGAGCAGCTGCCGGGTCTGCTCGAGCCGGAGGCGGAGGGCGTTGGCTTCCGGGTCGGAGGCGATGCGCTGGGCAATGCGCTGCCGTTCATCGGGAGGCAGCTCTCCGTCGATCCAGGCCTGGATTTGGAGGGCCAGTTCGGTGTTCATGCGGAAGGGGGGGGGTGGAGATCAGCGAGCAGGGATGCCAGGCGCCGCCGGGCGTAAAAGAGCCGGGACATGACGGTCCCGAGCGAGCAGCCAACCATCTGCGCGATGGCCTTGTATTCGAGGCCCTCGTATTCGTGCAGGATCAGCACCGTCCGATGTTCGATGGACAACTGAGCCATAGCCTGATCGATGCGCCGGCGGAGCTCCTGGCGCTCGAGCCGTTCCGAGGGGTTGGGAAACACCACGGGCATCCACTTCTCGATCCCCCCGCTTTCCTCGGCCATCTGGTCGAGGGACTCGGTGCGCCGCCGCTTCTGCCGCCGCAGCTCATCCAGGCAGAGGTTGATCACGATCCGGGTGATCCAGGTCAGGAAATTGGATTCACCCTGGAACTGATGCAGCCGCTGCCAGGCTTTAATCCACGCCTCCTGAGCCAGCTCGACCGCTTCCTCTTCGTTGCGGATGAAGCTGAAGGCGCGGGCATAGACTTTATCCCGATGCCGCGCGACCAGCTCCTCAAAGGCATGCATCCGGCCGCGCTGGGCGTCCCGCACCAACTGCTCGTCGCTGGGACTGGCCTTTGGCTCAGGTTGCGCCGGGGATTGGACGTCCATGGGGCGGGAATTATTCAGAGGAGCCCCTTGGTGCTGGGGATCCGGCCGGCGATTCGTGGATCACGCTGGCAGGCGAGGTCGGTGGCCTTGCCGAAGGCCTTGAAAATGGCCTCGACAACATGGTGGGGCTCGTCGCCGTAAAGGAGCTCGACATGCAGGTTGCAGCGGGCTTCGCTGGCGAACGCCTGGAAAAACTCGCGCGCCAGGCCGAACCGGAATCGGCTGGACATGTCCTGGTCGCGTTCGGGGATCGAGACGGATTTGAAGGCCAGCCGATCCAGGCCGCGCCAGACCAGGTGAGGACGCCCGCTGAAATCGATAACGCATCGGGCCAGAGTCTCATCCATGGGCACATAGGCCTCGCCGGTGAAGGGGTTGGCCGGATGGAATCCCGCGCCGTAGCGGCGGATGCCCTTCCGATCGCCCAGGGCCTGGTGCATCGCCTGGCCAAGGACGATCCCGCAATCCTCGACCGTGTGATGGGCGTCAACTTCGAGGTCGCCGCGGCATTCGAGCCGCAGGTCGGCCACCGCGTGTTTGGCCCAGAGGGCGAGCATGTGATCGAAGAAAGGGATGCCCGACGTGACCCGGGCGGTTCCCGATCCATCGATCAGGAGCCGCAGATCGATCCGGGTTTCGCGGGTCTGGCGCCGGATGCGGGCTCTGCGCCTCATCATGAGGCGGAAATCTACCCGATCCTTTCCGGGAAAGGAAGCGATTTAGGGTCTGTGCAAAAATTACTTCCGATTTTGGCGGGAGCGCCGCCGGGCCAGATGCGAGGCGCAAGGGAGGGAGTGTATCCCCCTGCGATACTCGACCGACCGAGCAACGATGCCGATGGCCCGGCGCCGCCCCGCCCCTGCGGGCTGGGGGCCTTGGGCGCGCTGGCTGTGTTGCTCCTCGCTCACAGACCGCACGGGTATGCTCGCTCGTCGCGCCTTGCCAGCCCGCCCAATCCCCTCCAGCAAAATCGGAATTAATTTTTGCACAGACCCTTAGGATCCAAACGGCTTCAGGCCGACATCGGGCAAGATGCAAAACAGGCCCGAGCGCGCGAACAGGCCGTCTGCGATCGTGGTGTGGAGGCTGCAGGAGAGGTGAATCAGTTGATCCGGCGCACGCGGTAGAATCGCTGGGTCTCAGGGCCGGGATCGAGGTCGGTCCAGTTCGTGGCGGGGCCCGCGGATTGGAACTGGAGCAGGCTGGTCCAGGCATCGGCAGCCAGGCTGGCGCATCGTTCGACGCCGTAGGTCTTTCCTGGAACAAGATTCTCGATTTGCAGTGCGGGGTGATCGCCCTGCAAAAGCAAATCCCCAAGCACCGGGCGGTTGACGACGTAATAGAACTCGGGAGTGGCGCCTCGCGCCTTGGCGAAAGTGACGATCGTGGCGTCGAGTTCAGCGGAGCGATCGACATGAATGCGCACGCAGGGTTCGGCGCGTGAGGAGAGCCAGACTGGCTGTTCGACGAACGCGCCGCCGCGGTTGAGGAAGATGGCGCTGCGGGTGTTGTAGTTGGCCACCAAGAGCTCGGGAAAACCGTCGGCGTTGAGGTCAGCCAACCGGATGTCCTTGGCATACGACCGGAGCTGCGTGTCCAGGCAGTGAGGCGTGGACGACAGGCCGCTGGGGCCGTTGTGGAAGATGACGATTCGGCCGTCATCGACGGTGACGATTTCCGGGAAGCCATCGGCATCGATGTCCGCGACGTCCAGGGCCGTGGCGCCGTAGCCTTGAGCGGGCGCGAAATAGGGCGAGCTGGCCAATGTGCCGCCGTTATTGAGAAAAGCCGCGACCGAGCCGCGGCGGTTGGCGGCGATGATCTCGGGGCGTCCGTCTCGATTGAGGTCGCAGACGCGCACGGCGGTGTACCAATGGGAGTAAGTGCCGGCTCCGCCTGCGGCCTGGAAGCCGCCGTCCCGCTGCAGGTAGAGGCTGATCTTGCCTCCTCGTGCGTAGGGGTTGGCGACACAGGCCGCGAGATCCGTGCGGCCATCCCCGTCCACGTCCCCCCAGTCAAGGTCGCTGTGGCCAGTCGTGGTGTGTTCATCGCCGAGCACAATGGGTGAATTGGTGAGCCCCTTGCCGCTGTTCACATAGACTCGCACCGGCGCCCAATACCCGGTGACCGCGACATCCAGATCGCCATCCTGATCAAAATCGCAGGCGCGCGCGACATGAAGGCATTCGTAGGACTCGAATGAGGGTGCAAAGGTCGTGTCCTGTGCGAAGCGGTGGTTCGCATTGGTGTAAAGGGGCAAGCGGACCTTGGAACCGATTTCGTTCCGGAAATTCGCCAGGAGCAAGTCGAGGTGGCCGTCGCCGTTGAAATCGCCCCGCTCGAACGCATGGTACGAATAGGAGGCAACGGAAAGCGCCGGCGAGAAGATGTGGTCTGCCGGGGCGAGCGTCAATCCATAAGCAAGGGTGGGGACAGGATTCGTCGAGGGATCGCGGCTTTCAGGATGTGGTCTATCGTCTGGGCGGGGGCTTCACGTCGGCGCCGGAGTTTGCCAACACGCTCTACGACGGGCGCTATTTCCAAAAAGGCATCGAGAAGAAGTTCGCCGGCTATTTCTGATAGACGGTCACGCGCGCGGGGGGGAAGTTGGACCAGACGACCCGCGAGGTGCAGTATTGGAGGTCGGCGAACGTGGAGTTCCTTTTTTTCCAGATATGATAGGAGAACTGGATGAGCTTGCCGCCGGGCTGGAGGACCTGGCGGATTTCGGAGGCGATCTGGCGGGTGGTTTGGAGCGGGAAATTCATGAGGGGAATCCCGCAGATCACGAGGGCGAAGGAGGCGGCCTGAGGGGCGGCGCTTGCCACCAGGGAACGAGTATGGGTGGCGTCGCCCGTGATGATGATGGCATCGGGAAACCGCTGGCGGAGGTGGCTGGCCATCTCGGGGGATTTCTCGATGGCAACCAAGTGGGGCGGCGGAAGCCCGCGTTCGAGAATGGCTTCGGTGACGGCCCCGGTGCCGGGGCCCAGCTCGAGCACGAACGCCCCGTCGCCCGCGGGAACCCATTGGGCCATGGCCCGCGCCAGCTCGGGGGAGCTGGGCGCAACGGCGCCCAGCTGCAGCGGGCGCCGAATGACCATCCGATAAAACAGTGCGTGATGACTTGAGTTGTTCGCTTGCCCCATACACCGCCGTCCAGCCGCTCGGCCCCATGTCCGATCTCTGACGACTAGCTCGGCACCGTAATCCCGCGCATCCGATGGATCAAGCGCAAATTCAATCCTCGCCCGATCGAATCGCCGCTTGCCGGCGTTGGGGGCGGGGGATTTAATGGCGATCATGAACCGATGGATTGGATTGTGGGTCTGCGCCGCGCTTGGATGCGCCTTGGGCTCGGCCGGGCGGGCGGCGGAGCCCGATCGGCTCCGAATCGCGCAGGAGTGGCGGGATCGGCTCGCGAGTTCGATTCTGCCCTATTGGCATGACACGGCTCAGGACCGGGAAGCCGGCGGATACCGGCTGGCAGACGATGGCAGCGGGAAGCCCCAGATCCCGACCGAGAAGCAACTGGTCGGGCAGACGCGCATGATCTGGACCTTTGCCCGCGCCCACCGGTATGGGTTCAGTGACGGAAAGCGGGATTACCTTGAGGCTGCACGGCAGGGATGGCGATTTCTCACCGCGCGATTTCTGGATCCGGTGCATGGGGGGTATTTCTGGACGGTCACGCCCGACGGACAACCGCGGAACGACCGGAAGATCATCTATGGACAATCCTTCGCCGTGTATGCTCTCGTCGAGCTGCATCGGGCGGGCGGCGATCCGGGCTGTCTGGGGCAGGCGATGGAATTGTATCGGCTGATCCAGCGCAGCAGCCATGATGGCGAGCGGGGGGGATGGATCGAGCATTTCCGGCGGGATTGGTCCCCCATCTTGCTGCCGGAACCGGAGGCGGTGGTCGAGGTGGCCGGGTACAAGAGCGCCAACACGCATCTGCACTGGATGGAAGCCCTGACCGAGCTGTATGAAGCGACTCGGGATGCGGACGTTCGGTCGTCTCTCGAGGAGGCGCTCCGGCTCAACCAGCGCTATTTCTATCCGCGGCGGGCGGGCGAATCATGTTTTCACCGGCAGCTGGACTGGAAGCTGGTGCGCGCCGCCTCGAGCGCGGGGCTGTCGTATGGCCACAATGTCGAGTTCGCGTGGCTGATGGTCCGGGCCGAGCAGGTGTTGGGGAGACGTCCATCGTGGGGCCATTTCACGGCGCATCTGGATCACGCGCTGAGATGCGGGTATGACCACGAGCGGGGCGGGCTCTACGCGCGGGGGATTGACGATGAGCCCGCGACCCAGACCGATAAGATCTGGTGGGTGCAGGCGGAGATGCTGGCGGCACTGAGCGACGCCCTGGCGCACCGGCCAACGCCGGCCTATTCCGGGGCGCTGGACTCGCTGCTGAATTTCATCCAGCGGCACCAGACCGATCCGCGAACGGGGATCTGGATGGACACGGTTGCGGCCGACGGCCGGCCCAAAGAGCGGTCGCTAGCCCACAGCTGGAAAGCCAACTACCACGATGTGCGGGCCATCCTCAAACTGATCGAGACGTTCGATCCCGGCTTCGGGCCGCTGGGCCGCTAGAAAGTGAGGTAGATCTCCGGGCGCAAGAACATCATGAAATCGCGCGAGGCGTAATAATCGCCCGGCCAGACGAACTCGGCCCAGAGGTGGGCTTTGACATGCCGGCTGATGGTGTAGGTCAGCACGCTCTGGAGGAAGTGGCCGCGGAAATCGCCGTTCTTGGAGAACAAGGTGGAATCCAAGGCTCGGGTGGGTGTTTCCTGCGGTGCGAACCAGGCGTTGTAATAGGCGCCCAGATGGAGGTCTTTGGCCGGCGACATCGTCCAGCCGGCGCCGATGCGCTGGATATTGTTGGCCTGGGCGACCTTGCCGCTGGTTTCCGCCGCGTAGGAGTAGATGTAGAGCTCGCTGAAGCGGGGCCAGCGCCCCCAGAGCACATCGAACATTTCGTCGTCGCCCTGCGTGTCCGGATCGTCGCCCGAGAGGTATTCATACACCAAGTGCGCCTGGTTGTTCAGCGGATCCTTGAACAGGTAGCTGAGCCGTGCATTGCCGCCATAGGCGTTGATGTCGCGCCGCTTGCCGCTGACATCGACCGGCGTTTTCACGGTCGGATCCTTCTTGTTGCCGAGCTGATAGGCGCCTTCTAGAGAATAGGACCAGTGTTCGGCGAGGGCGCCTGCGATCTTGGCGCCGAAGGTGTAGATATCGGCGTCATCGCCATTGGCGAATTCCTTGTCATCGCCCTTGTAGATGAAGTACCCGTCGATTGTCGTGTTGTTGAGCGACTTGTTGGATGCGTAGAGGATCACGCCCTGCTCGTTTTGCTCGGTCAGTCCGTAGCCTGCGGCATTGTCGATGGAGGGGCCGGGATCATCGAGAGTCGGCAGCCAGGCATCGGGCCGGGCGTTCTGGTAGAGATAGACCAGATCGAACTTGGTCTTGATCTCCTTGGCGTCCAGCGTTGCGCGGGCGCTGTCCAGGAAATAGGTCCAGGAGCCGTCGCCGGGAGTGCCATCGGCGACGAGCCACCAGTTCCAGTAATCGCCAAACATCATGTCCTGGCGTCCGAGGGTGAGGCTCAAGGGGGCGCCGAAGGCGTTGGTCCATTTGAGGTTCAAGCTATCGATGATGCCGTAGCGCCATTCCATGCCTTGGCCGCCCGTGTCATCGGCGCCGCCCGGGCCATTCGGGTGTCGGTAATTGCCGGTGAAGGCCGGCCGCGTCCATTCGCGCGGCTCGGCTGCCACCCGGGCGTTCAAGCTGACTCCTTCGGCCGGCGTGGCGGACGCCCAAACCCGCCCTCGGAAGCGGATGACGTTCTGTGCGCTCCACCGGGCATTGTCGGTCAGGCTGACGATGTTGTCGTAATACTCGTCGCGGATGCGCAGGTCCGCACCCCAGGAGAACCAGGAGGCCGGCGCCTTGGCGTTCTTGATCCACTGTTCGGTGGGCGAAAGCTGCGGAGGAGGGGCGCCTGCAGGCGGGGCTTTGGGGGGCACAGGCAGCCCCACGGAAGCAGACTGGGCCTGCCCCGCGACGATTCCAGCTGCGAGGGAGCACAACACGATTACGTGGCGCAATGACGAGGATGGCATATGGATCTTCGGGGTTAGTTGAATAGCATGGGCTTAGGCACTGTAAAGAGAATCATAGGTTGCCGGCGAACTGACGCAAGCACAAAATACGGCATCCGACGATGTCGTAGCGCTGTACGGCGCCACGTATCAGGGGGCGACGGTCGCCTCGAACTGGAACGAGACCTTTATCGCCGGGTTCGCGATCGTGCCCGAGCCGTCGACAATCGGCCTGGTCTTGTTGGGATGCGCTGCAATCGGGTTGCGCTGCCGCCGCCGGTAGCGTGGCGTCTCACCACGGCTTGCGGGCGTTCATGGCGCCGACGATGGCGCGGCGGAGGGCGAGGGGATCGATGCTGCCGATTTCGCGGTGGATCACCCGGCCTTCGGGATCGAGGAGGACCGTGTAGGGCACCGCGCCCGACCAGTCCGGATCGAATGCGTCGATGAGCGGTTCGCGCTGGGCGGAGTTGAAGATCAGGTTGCGATTGGAGGCTTGCTGTTTCTTGAGGAACTCGAGGACGGAGGCCTGCTCGTCGGGCCGGTTCAACGAGACGGTCACCACCTCGAAAGCCCGGTGGCGATACATGCGGTGCATCGTGACGAACTCGGGGAGCTCGGCGATGCAAGGGGCGCACCAGGTGGCCCAGAAAGTCACGAGGCGGAATTTTCCGGATTGGTTTCGGCGGAGATCCTGGAGGGCGGCGGCATCGGCGGGCTGAAGGGAGACCGGCTCGGCGGCCAGACGTTCCATGTAGCTTTTCACGGCGTCGCCTTTGCCGGCCCATTTGACGGAGCAGCCGATGGCGCGGGTGCGGGCGACGTCGGGCTCGCGGCCGGACAGGATCGCCTCGATGGCATCTCGGACGTAACGGGCCTTGACCTGGGGTTCACGCTCGGAATCGTCGATCCGTCCCACGTAGCGGAGCCGGCGCGCCGCATCGAAAACGAATGCGTGCGGCGTGGCTGTCGGGCCATAAGCGCGCGAGGCGGCTTCGGTTTCGCCGTCGTAAAGGTAGGGGAAATTGAACTTTCGATCTCGAGCGCGGATTTTCATTTCATCGAAGGAATCGCCGAGATCGCTCCAGCCGAGCTCGTCGAGGCGGACCGAGTTCGGGTCGTTGGGGGAGATGGCAACCAGCGCCGCTCCTTGGCTCTGGCAATCGGCCGCGAGCTTCTTGATGCGCTCCTCGTAATACTGGGCAGTGGGGCAGTGGTTGCACGTGAAAAGGACGACGAGGACTTTGGCGGCCGCAAAGTCAGCCAGGGCGTAGGTGCGGCCATCGACGCCTGGAAGCCGGAAATCCGGCGCAGGGGCGCCCAGGGGAAGCGTGGGAGGAAGCGATTCGGCCGCGAAGGCAGCCGGCCACGGCAAGCCGGCAGCGACCGCGAGAACGACGAACATTCGGCGACACAATTGCATATGGGGGATCATAGCACGATCGCAGGACATGCGCCACCGGCCTCACCAGGCGCCAGCCCAAGCTGTCGCGGCGATTGATGATGGCAGCAGGATGCGATCGAATCGATCACCACATCCGGATCTGGTAGAACCTCTGGGGCTGGCCGGCGGCGGCCGGCTCGTCGAATGCCAGCATGTCGCCCGCCCCGGAGAACACGGGGCCCGGATTCCATGGGCCGCGGACGGTTGGAGCGGCAAAGACCTGGTAGGTTCGCCCGGGCAGGCCGCGCCAGCGCAGCACCACGCCTCGATCGTCCGGGCACAGGGTCACGGCGGGCTCGAGGAGGGCGGCCAACTGGATGGGATCGATCCGCTCGCCGGTGGATGCTGCCAGGCTGCCCCGTTCAAGGAAATGGAGGTTCATGAACGAGAGCTCCATCGAGTGGTTGGCCCACGCGTTGACAAGCGTCACATGGCCGCAGTTGATCCGCTCGCCGCAGATGGGGCAGGGGGCTTCGCACTTGGCAATGGCTTGGACTTGGTAGCGGCCGCCGGGGTGCGGGCCGATGGGGAGGGCCCGGATGCGGCGATGGAGTTCGCGGGCGAGGCCGGCGCCATCGGGGACGCCGTCGCCGTCGCTGTCCGTTGCATCGGGCAAGGTCCCGAAGAACGCTTCCTCGAGCCCGGACAATCCATCCTTATCGGCGTCATCGGGGCCGGGCACGAGATGGGAGGAGCCGTCGCCGTGGAGGGCAATGTCGATCAGACGCGGATTCAGGGGATGGGGAGGAGGCGCTGCCAGGCTTCCATGCCGCAAGAAATGGAGGGCCATCCGGGACAGCGTCACCGTGAGGTGTTCGCGCGGATTGACGATATCGAGGCTGCCCGCATTGATGGAAGCGCCGCAGACGCTGCAGGGCACGGAGGCGTCGGCGGGATGCTCGGCGGCGAAGGTGGAGTCGCGGGGGGCGCGCGGGAGCGCCGCAATGGCTCTCTCGAGGGCGAGCGCGACCTGGAAGCCGTCCGGGACGCCGTCGAGGTCGGTATCCGGCGCTTGATCCTTGCAATGGAAGAACGGCTCAACGGAGTTTTCGAGGCCGTCGTGGTCGGCATCGGGCTGGGCGGGCTGCTGGTGGCTGGGGCCGGCCGATTGCAGCGTTTGAATGAGGAGAGACACATCGATCCGGCCGGCGCCGTGGACGTTGCCCGCGTAGGTGAAGCTGCCGTGTTCAAGGCAATGGAGGGCGAGGTAAGGCAGCGGCGAGTAGAGGTTCGCTGCCGAGTTGACAACCGTCAGATGACCCATGTTGACCGTGGCGCCGCAGATATCGCATCGCTCGAGGCCGCGGAGGAGGAAATCGAGGCGGTAGATTGGGAGGTTGGTGGGGCCGGCGGGCAGTGCGGCAATCTGGGCGGCGGCCTGCCGAGCCAGATCGATGCCGTCGGGCGTCTGGTTGCCGTTTTCGTCGGCGTTCTCCGGGTTCGAGCCGAGCTCGATCTCCTCGGGATCGGCGATGAGGTCGGCGTCGGCATCGGGCTGGACCGGGGGCCGGTGGCCATCGCCTTGGCCGGTGAGGACCGCCTGCAGGTGGCGGGGGTCGACCCGGCCTTGGCCGTCCATCAGCTGGCCGCCCTGCCAGGAGGGCCCGCCATGCTGCATGAAGTGCAGGGCCATTGACGGTATCGAAATGCTGGCGCCGGTGGAGGGATGGATCACGTCCCAGATGCCCATCACGACGCGCTCGCCGCAGCGGGGGCAGGTCTCGATGCCGTCCATGGGATGTTCGACGATGAAAGGCCGGTCTTTCGGTCCGGTTTCCGGGCTGGCGGCGCGGGGCAGCTCATCGAGCTGAGCCCGGAGCTTGCGGATCTCGTCGATTCCGTCGATGAGGCCGTTGGCATCGCTGTCGCGGACGGCCGGATCTGTATGGAAGAGGGCTTCCTCCTGGTTGCGAAGGCCGTCGTCATCCACGTCGGTTTCGGGGGGTTCAGCCAGGAAATGGCCGAGGCCGGCGCTGGCGAGCACATGGCGCAGAAGGGGCGGATTGAGCCGTCCGGAATGGACGCTGCCCGAGTAAGAGAAACTGCCATGTTCCATGAAATGCTTGCTAATGTAAGGGATGTCGATCTTCTGATTTTCGAGGGGGTTGACGATCGTGACGAACCCCATGTTGGCGGTAGCGCCGCAGATCGAGCAGGACTCGAGCCCCCAGGTCAACTGGTGGACCAGGTAGGGGCGGATCGTGGACGGCTTGTCCGAAAGCGCATCGATGGCGGCCGACAGCGTGAGGGCGAGGTCCGATCCGTCGGGGACGAGATTCAGGTTTTCATCGGGCAGAGCCGGGTCGGAGCCGAGGATGAATTCTTCGGAGGACGCGAGCAGATCGGCGTCAGGATCCGTGTAAGGATCGAGGGGCAACTGGTGCGGATCGGCGGGGGCGCCGTTGAGCGCGGCGGCGGCCGCGCAGGATCCCCATGCGGCGATCGAGATCGACTTCGCCAATGCGAGACGGGGCCGGGCCCAACGGGATTCGGACGCGAGCGGTTCGGATTGGGGGGATCGGGAGCGGAGGCGCCTCTCTTTTCGGCACTGGCGGAACACCGAGCGGTAACGGGGCAGGAGCAGAGGAGTGATCTGGCAACTCGGGCAGGCCCAATGGAACAGGATGCGCTGGTCAGTGCGGCGCAAGGCATGGCGGGCGTACCCTTGGGCGATGAAGCTTTCGATGCAGCAGGAGGGATAGCCGAACAGCCGGCCTTCGATGCGCATCGCGGCCCGATGATGGGCAATGGGCGTTCGATCGAAACAGGACGCATATTGCGCCAGGCATTGGCTCGAGCGGCTGAAGATCAGCTCGCGGACAGGGGGTCCGGACTGGATGGAGCGCTCGATGGCTTGCGTCTGGAGCCCCAAGGCATGAAGAACGGTTTCGGTGTGGCGATCGAACGTGTCTTCCCAGCGGCTCAGCGGTTTGAGGCCGGATCGAGTCAGCGCCGCGAGGTAGACAAGCTCGAAATCCATCGAGTGCAGATCTTCGATCATAGGCGGCAGGGGTGGAAACCGAATGGGCGCACGAGCATCCAATAGGCCAACGACTCCAGGATGGAGGTCGAAATCAGCATGGCGGCTATGAAGATAGCATACTCCAGAAATCCGGGATATCAAAAGGCGCTGTTCCCGGGGCCCAGCGGCCAACAAAGTGGATGCCCGATCCAGCCGCTATGGGTCTGTGCAAAAATTAATTCCGATTTTGGCGGGAGCGCCGCCGGGCCAGATGCGAGGCGCAAGGGAGGGAGTGTATCCCCCCGCGATACTCGACCGACCGAGCCACGAAGCAGATGGCCCGGCGCCGCCCCGCCCCTGCGGGCTGGGGGCCTTGGGCGCGCTGGCTGTGTTGCTCCTCGCTCACAGACCGCGCGGGTATGCTCGCTCGTCGCGCCTTGCCAGCCCGCCCAATCCCCTCCAGCAAAATCGGAATTAATTTTTGCACAGACCCTATGGCTCTCTGCCGGCGGCCAACCTGGCAGGTTGACCCATGGCGTGGGCAAGGCAGAATGGGCGTCAAAAGGTTGCGCATGAAAACGAATATATCCTTGGTCTGCAGGAGGTGGGGCTGGCTGCGAGCGGCGGCGGTTCGCGCTGGATGGCACTGGCTGCTCCTGGCGGGGTGCAGCGTGGCATGGATGGCTGGGGCCGAGCCGGCGTGGATGCCATTTGCAGTCGAGTGGCGGGATCAGCCGGCGTCGGCGGTCGATCTATCGGATCTGATCGATGCTCCGGCGGGGAAAGGAGGATTCTTGCGGATTCGGGATGGTCATCTGGCGCGGCCGGACGGCGGGCGGGTTCGCCTTTGGGGGGTGAATCTGACAATGGCAGCGGGCTTGCCGTCCTCCCCGGAGGCGGCGTCGATCATGGCGGGTCGGCTGGCCAAGCTGGGCGTCAACTGCGTGCGGTTCCATTTCCTGGATCGGCCTGCGCCTGCGGGCCTGATCGCCTCCGATCGGGAGGACACGAGGGCTCTGGACCCTGCGCAGCTGGATCGGCTGGACCGCCTGGTGGCCGAGCTCAAGCAGCGGGGGATCTATTCGGATCTGAACCTGAATGTGGGCCGGACCTACAAGGCTGGAGACGGGGTGCGCGACCACGAGCTTCTGGGTTTTGCGAAGGCGGCGACCTATTTCAATCCGCGGCTGATCGAGCTGCAGCGGGAATACGCGCGCCAGCTGCTAACCCATCGCAATCCTTACACCGGCGCCGAATACCGGCATGAGCGCGCGGTGGCGCTGGTCGAGTTCGTGAACGAGAACTCGCTGGTCGAGGCGTGGTTCAACGGCCGATTGCTGGGGCGGAACACGACGCGGAATCCGGGCACGTGGACCGACCTGCCGGCCAGCTACGAGCGGGAGCTGACGGCGCAATACAACCAGTGGATCGGGCGGGAGTTTCCGGTCGAGGCGGTGGGCCGATGGCGGCGGGAGGCGGGCGTGGCGGCAGGCGCGCCTTTGCCGCGGCTCAGGCCGGACGAGTTCGGGAAGGCTTCCCGGGACCGTTTTCACGCCGAGGCGAGCTTCTACCTCGAGGTCGAGCGGAGATTCTTCCTGGGGATGCGGGACTATCTGCGGGGTGAGCTGGGCGTCGAGCCGCTGCTGGCGGGCAACAGCGACCACGGCCACTCGCGCACGGGCTATCCGCAGCTGGCAGGCACCGCGCTGCTCGATGTCGTGGACAGCCACGTCTATTGGCAGCATCCGCGGTATCTGACGGACGCGCGCACCGGCCGCCGGACGGGCTTCGACATCCCGAACACGCCCATGGTCAACAGCCCCCTTCAATCGACCGTGGTCCAGCTGTCGAGGTCGGCGGTCGCAGGCAAACCGTTCACGGTGTCGGAGGTGAACCATCCCTTCCCGCATGAATATGCGTTCGAGGGCATCCCGATTTTAGCCGCCTATGCGGCGATGCAGGATTGGGACGGTATCTTTTGGTACACGCTGGGGCATCGGGATGTCGTGTCGGCGGAGCCGCGAATCGGAGGCCATTTCGACCTCGCGTCGGATCCGGTGAAGATGTGCCAATTGGCGGCGGGCGCTTTGATGTTCCTGCGGGGAGATGTGCAGGCGGCGCGGCGGTCCATCGAGCGCAGCTACACGCCGGATCAGGTCCGGGAGAGCATTCGGTTGCCGGCATCGGAGCGGCCCTATTTCACTCCCGGCTTTCCCCTGGGGCTGCCGCTGCGGCATGCCGTTCGGATCCGGTCCTTCGAGGGGCCGGAGACAGGCGGATTCGAGCCGGCGCCCGAGTTCCCGATCCGTTCGGACACGGGCGAGCTGACCTGGGCGTTGCCGGCGGGCAAGGAAGGCTGGGTGGCGATCGACACGGGGCGTTCGCAGGCGCTGGTGGGTTTTCTGCGGGGGGAGCGGCAGCAGACCCGGAATCTGGGCGTCGAGCTGGAGACACCGTGCTGCGCGGTGACGCTCAGCGCGCTGGACAGCCAGCCCATCGCGCGCTCAGGCAGTCTGTTATTGACCGTGTGCGGCCCGGTGGCGAACACGGGTCTGGCGTGGAATAGCGAGCGGACCAGTCTGACGGATTGGGGTCAATCGCCGACCACGATCGAGGCGGTGAGGGGCGGTGTGACGCTTCGGGATCTTGAAGGGGCCAGCCGCGTGATGCGGCAGGCCCTGGATGGGGGCGGAGCGCCGCTGGGGAAAGCGATCGAGGCAGCGCGCTCGGGCGGCGGCTGGCGGTTCCCCGTCGGGGAGCCGGCGACCACGTGGTACCGGCTCGTGGTGGAGCGATAGGTGAAGAATCAGCGCGCGTCACCCGGGCCGATCTCGAGGCAAACGCCTTCAGTGGTGCTGCGGGCATAGACCCGGCCGCCGCTGAGCGCGGGAGCGTTCCAGCATTTGCCGGCCAAGGCATCGAATCGGGCGACCTCCTTGTAGGCCGCAGGCGTGGCTTCGACCAGGATCAGGTCGCCGGTGTCACTGAGCACCAGGATGTGCCCATCGGCCAGCAGGACCCCGCCGGGCCCAAAGCCGGATTGGCTCCAGACTTCCTTGCCGGTGGCCAACTCGACGCACTTGAGCGGTCCGGTCCCGAACTCCTTGAAGCTGAAGAGCCCATAGAGATGCCCATTGAGGACCACCGGCGTGCTCCAATGGCTGGGCAGCTTGTTCGGGGCCCGCCAGATCTCGGTGGCGGTGAACTGGCCGCCGGACCTGGCGATTCGGACAGCGCCAGCCCCAACCCCATAGCCGGCCGAGCAATAAACGATGTCGCCGGAAACGACGGGGGATGCGGCGGTCGATGTGCTGTAGGGGAACTTATAGCGCCAGAGGACGGCGCCGTTCTTGGGATCGACGGCGACCAGGCCGGACTGGGTGAAGAAGATGATCTGGCGCTGGCCGAGGATCGTGGCGGCGATCGGGGTGGCGTGGGTCATCTTATCGTTCTGGCCTGACCAGACGACGCGGCCGTCCTGCTTGTGCAAGGCGGCCAGGCAGTGGCCGGGCGCGTTCGCATTGACGAAGATGAGATCGCCGTCGATGAGGGGGGAAGCGGCGTTCTGCCAGGTGATGACCTTGCCGGACAGGTCCTTGGTGAGATCTTTCGACCAGAGAGTCTTGCCGGACTTGGCGTCGAAGCAGGACAACACTAGGTAGGCCGAGAGCGTGTAGACGCGATCGCCATCGACGGTCGGAGTGGAGCGGGGGCCATCGCCGCCGCGGTTGTCTCGGGCGCCCGTATCGCCGCCGCCATCGTACTTGGCGCGGCCGATGGGCGAGGCCCAGGCCTCCTTGCCGCTCGAGGCATCGAGCGCGAGACAGACTTCCTGGTCGAGCCCATCGATCTCGCGGCGGACGAGAGTGTAGGCCATGCCATGGGCAATGGCGAACGAGCTGAACCCAGTATTGAGAGGGACCTTCCAGAGCTGGCGAGGCCCGGTGGCGGGCCATTGCCTGAAGATCTTCTCGGCGGAGAGGCCGTCATGGTTGGGGCCGCGGTATTGGGGCCAATCGGCCTGGAGCAGGCCGGGCGCAAGCGCCAGAGCCGCCACAAAGGCGGCGATCGTCGCAGAGGATCGATTATGGAACGACTTCATGTGCTGTTAACAATTTAATTTTCGACCGGTCAATCAACCCGCAATCCCGTCAAACGTCAAATGCTTTTGCAGACCATCAGACGCTTTTCGCAGCACGCTCTTCAGGATTCGGGAGTGGAGGGGGAGGGGGCGCCAGGCGCTGGAGGACTTCCTGGGCGAGGACTTCATACGCGGCGGCGCCGGCGCTGTAAGGATCGTAATGGATGATCGGCTTGCCGAAGCTGGGGGCTTCCGCCAGGCGGGTGGTGCGGGGGATGAGCGTGTCGAAGACCAGGCGCTCGAAATACTGGCGGACCTCGCCGACCACCTGCTGGGAGAGGCGGGTGCGGGCGTCGAACATCGTCATGAGGACGCCGAGGAGCTGGAGCCGGGGATTGGCGTTGTTGTCGTGGAGCTGTTGGACGAGGCGGGTCATCATGGAGATCCCTTCGAGGGCGTAGTATTCGCACTGAAGGGGGACGAGGAGAAAATCGGCGGCGACGAGGGCGTTGAGGGTGAGAATGCCCAGGGAAGGCGGGCAGTCGATGAGGATGAGGTCGAACTGGAGAGACTGGCGGATGGGTTCGAGCGCGAGCCGGAGGCGATCGAGATGGCGGTCGAGACGGGAGAGCTCGATTTCGGCGCCACAGAGATCGACCTCGCTGGGGATGATCGAGAGCCGTTCGAAGGCGGTAGGCTTGATCTTATCGGCCAGGGGGCTGGGGCCGAGGAGAGAGTGGTAAAGGCTTGCGCCCGGGCTCTTTTCGAGGCCGAGGCCGCTGGTGGCGTTGGCCTGGGGATCGCAATCGATGAGCAGCATCCGCTGGCCGGCCGCCGCCAGGCAGGCGGCAAGGTTCACGACAGTCGTGGTTTTGCCCACGCCGCCTTTCTGGTTGCCGACGGCCATGACATTGGTTGGCACGGCGCCATTAAAGAAACAACGCGGGAGGAGGTAAACAAAAAACAGGGGGGGGATGATCAGCGTCCGCGGCTGGCGGCTTTCCAGGCGGGGTATTGCTGGGAGAGGAGCTTCTCCGGCCAAGTGCCATACCACGAGTAGCCGTTGCGCCGCTCGAATCCGATGTCGGCAAGCTGATAGCGAGGCACGCCGTCGCGGTCGACAAAAAGGGGGCGCAGGGTTGGGATCTCGTAAAAGCGGGCCCAGAGGGGCGGCGCCGACGGATCGGAAACGATCACCTTGTTCCGGCCCGAAGGCGAACGGCTGTCGGGCTCGATGCGCTCCCGGATGCCGGTCAGCTTGGCGGACTCGAAAAAGGCGACGGCGGCATCGACGGCTCGGACGACTTCGGCGCTGGGATTCTCGAGAGTCAGGAGCAGCTGGACGATCCCGACGGATTCGGCGCCGCTGATCGAGGCCAGTTCGTAGATGCGGGCGGGCCGGGGGCGATAATCGGTTTCGTCGTGCTGGGCGCACCAGGCCGTCCGGCGGCCGTCGATCGAGATCTGGCACTGGAGGATGCAATCGATGCCGCGGTCGAACGCCTGCTGCGCCGCCCCTCTGCGGCTCTTGTCGAGGAATCCGTATTCAGGGCGGGTGGCTGCCTCCCTCAGGAATTGCAGGAGCCGGACCATGGCGCCGTCGTTGAAGGTGATATGGCGGGGGTAGCCTCTGCCGGGCGGGAACGATTGCGGCCAGCCGCCGGTCGGGTATTGGGCTTGCAGGATGTAATCGAACCCGCGTTCGAAGGCGCGGCGGGCTGATTCGTTCGGCGCGGCCCGGTGGAGCCGGGCCAGGAAACGCAGCTCGTCGGTGGTCGCGCCGTTATCGAAGGTGGGCTTGATCTGGCGCGGATCGCCGGCGTAGCGAGCGGCGGTGGTGTCGACGTTCTTCGGCCAGCCGCCGAGCTCGGACTGGTGGGACAGGATGTTTTCGAGGATCCGGCGGCCCTCGGGCGCCGCATACCAGGAATCGGGATGCCGGAGGTGCCGGCCAGGGCTGGCCCCGAGGGAAACGGCCAGCTCCAGCCATGCAAAACCGATCCAACAAGCAATCCCGAGACGGACCGCGCTGCAGCCCGCCCGAGCGCCCCACGAGTTCCGGTCTCTCATGCCGGATTTCTGCACATTCGGACTCGCCCAGGCAAGCCGGATCCGCTCGCCGTGATGCCGCCAGAGCGCTCGACGAGGCCGTTCTTCCTGGTGTAAGATGCGTGAAAATGCATATCGATATCGTTGGGATGGCTTTGGCTCTCGCGGTTGGCGCGGCTGGATCGGCAGCGGAACAGGTTCTGTGGGATTTTACTGGCAGCCCGCCAGCGACTGTGGTCCAGACGACGGACGCGACGGCCTCGGCATCGGGGGGGAGACTTCGGGTGACCACCGGCACCGCCGAGCCGTGGCCGGGGGTGGCGCTGGCGGCGCCGGGCGGGAAGTGGGATCTGGCGGCATTCGGCCACATCGCGGTCGATTTGAAGAACGCGGGCACCAACCGGGTGGCGGTGAGCTGCCGGGCGGACAACCCGGGGGCCGACGGCACGAAGGGCTGCGTGACGGGATCCTTGGCGTTGAATCCGGGGCAGTCGGGGACGCTGCGAGTCACGATTCGGCGGAGCGCCGAGAGCCGGCTCGAGGGGAGGCTGTTCGGCATGCGCGGTTATCCGCACGGGCCGGGCGATTCGGGGGTGGTGGATCCGAAGAACATTGTGCAGTTGCTGCTGTTCGTGAACCGGCCGTCGGCGCGCCACATCTTCGAAGTGGGTGCGGTCCGCGCCGCAGGCGCCTACACCCCGCCGACCGCCTGGGTCACGGATGCGGATCCGTTCTTCCCGTTCATCGACACCTTCGGGCAGTACAAACACAAGGAGTGGCCGGGCAAGGCGCACTCGGTGCCCGAGCTGAGGATGCGGCGCGAGCAGGAGGCGAAGGAGCTGGCTGCCGATCCTGGTCCGGAGGGATGGTGCGAGTATGGCGGGTGGGCGGCTGGCCCGAGGCAGAAAGCAACCGGCTTCTTCCGAGCCGAGAAGGTGGACGGCCGATGGTGGCTGGTCGATCCGGACGGACACCTGTTCTGGTCGCACGGCATCGATTGCGTGCGGATGATCGACACGACACCGATCGATGAGCGGCAGGCGTGGTTCGAGGCGTTCCCGGGCGCCGAGCCGGCTTTCAAGGAATTCCTCTCGAAGGGCTTTGCCCTGAAGGGGCACTATGCGGGGAAGACGCCCGAGTGCTACGCGTTTGCGGCAGCGAACATGAAGCGGAAGTATGGCGGCGACTGGAGGGCCGCCTACGCGGACACGGCGCACCGGCGGCTGCGGCATTGGGGGCTGAACACCATCGCCAACTGGTCGGACTCGGACGTGTTCCTGATGCGGCGCACGCCCTACACGGACAACATCGGATCGAGCCGGGCCAGGCGGATCGAGGGGAGTGGGGGGTATTGGGGGAAGTTTCCGGACGTGTATGATCCGACTTTTCGCGAGGGGATCCGGCGCTCGATGGAGGGCAAGCAAGGCGGCAGCGCCAGCGATCCTTGGTGCATCGGGTACTTTTCTGACAACGAGATGTCATGGGGCGACGACACATCGCTGGCCGTGGCCGCATCGAAGTCGCCGCCCGATCAGCCGGCCAAGAGGCAATTCATCGCCGATCTCGAGGCGAAGTATGGGGGCATCGGCGGATTGAACGCGGCGTGGGGAACCGAACACGCGTCCTGGGAGGCGCTGCGGGAATTGCGCGAGGCGCCCGATCCGTCCAAGGCGCGCGCCGATCTGGTTGCGTTTTACGCGAGGACGGCCGAGACGTATTTCCGGGAGGTGCGCGCGGCGATCCGGGAGGTGGCGCCGAACCAGCTGTATCTGGGATGCCGGTTTGCGTGGGTGAACGAGGTGGCGGCGAAGGCGGCGGCCCGGCAGTGCGACGTCGTGAGCTACAACCTCTACAGGCGCAGCATCGCGGACTTCGAGTTCCCGGGCGGGGACAAGCCGCTGATCGTCGGCGAATTTCACTTTGGCGCGCTCGATCGGGGAATGTTCCACACTGGATTGGTGCCGGTCGAGAACCAGGCGGCGCGGGCGCAGGCGTATCGGGACTACGTGCTGGGTGCGGCGCGGCATCCTTTGTTTGTCGGCACCCACTGGTTTCAGTGGAAGGACGAGCCGACGACCGGACGGGTGTACGACGAGGAGAATTACCAGATTGGATTTCTGGATGTGGCGGACACGCCGTATCGCGAGACCATCGAGGCCAGCCGGGCGGCGGGCGAAGCGATCTACCTCGAGCGGATCGGCAGGCGCTGATCGGTCGGTTTGGATTTGACTCGATGGGAGAGGGCCGCAAGAGTTGCGGCATGAATACAAGACCCGTTTTGAGCCGCCGGCAATTCGTGAAGACATCGACTGGTCTGGCCGCGTCGATGGCCATGGTGGCCAGCCAAAGGGTGTGGGGCGCGAACGACCGGGTGGTGTTTGGGTTCATGGGGGTGGGGGGGCGGGGCAGCTATCTGCTGCAGGCGTTTGCCAAGCGATCGGATGTGGAGGTCGCCTATGTGTGCGATGTCGACACGCGCCGTTTCGCGAACGCGCGCGAGGCAGTCGAGGAGGCCCAGGGGCGGGCGCCGAAGACCACACAGGATTTCCGCCGGATCCTCGAGGACAAGTCCGTGGACGTGCTGGTGAATGCGACGCCGGACCACTGGCACGCGCTGGGGACGATTCTGGCCTGCCAGGCGGGCAAGGACGTGTATGTCGAGAAGCCGCTGGCACATAACCCGTGGGAGGGGCGCCAGATGGTGGCCGCGGCCCGCAAGTATCAGCGGGTGGTCCAGGTCGGCACCCAGAGCCGGAGCGCGTCCTACTTGCGCGAGGCCGCCGAGGCGATCCGCGCCGGCAAGCTGGGCGAAGTCCAGCTGGTGCGCGTGTTCAACATGATGGAGCATCCGCGGCGGAAACCGGGGACGACCCAGCCGGTTCCAGCGGGTCTGGACTACGGTCTGTGGTGCGGCCCGGCGCCATTGATGCCGTACGATCCGGGCCGCCGCTGGCTGGACCAGTGGGAGTTCAGCTGCGGCGCGATCGCGGGGGATGCGGTTCATCAACTGGACCTGGCCCGGTATCTGATCGGGGACATGCCGTATCCGGACACCGTGGTCCAGGCTGGCGGCGTGAATGTGCTCAAGGACGGGCGGGAGATACCGGACACGCAGATTGCCACCTTCGAATACGGGAAGCTGACCCTGGTGCTCGACGGAGCGCTCTGGGCTCCGTACATGAAAAAGACGCCGATGGCGGTGCGCGACACGGATGAGATGCCGAACTGGCCGTTCAACGCGACGCGGATCGAGGTGCTGGGGACGCGGGGCATGATGTATTACGGGCGGCATGGCGACGGATGGCAGGTGTTCGGGCCGGATGCCGAATCCGCTCATACGGGCGTCGGCCGGCAATCGGATGCCGAGCACCAGGACAATTTTATCGCGTGCGTGAAGAGCCGGAAGCAGCCAACTTCGGATGTCGAGCAGGGCCATTACTCGACCCTGCTCTGTCATCTGGCGAATATATCCTATCGGGTCGGCAATCGGAAGCTGGCCTGGGACGCGAAGACCGAGTCCTTCCGGGACGCTCCGGATGCGAATGCGTATTTGCGACGGACCTATCGCGCGCCGTGGATCGTTCCCGAGACGGTCTGAGCGTGTGATCAGCGCGCAACGCCGGGCCAACCCAATCCTGCGTTGCGGGGTTGTGACGCCCTGTTGAGAAAGGCGAAGATGTCGATGGCAAAGGCAATGGCATGGATGGGGGCGGCGCTGTTTCTGGCGGTTGCGGCGGCGCAGGCCCAGTGGCTTGCGGTCACGAACGCTCAGGCGAGGATTGCGAGCGTCGAGATGGGCGGGCCCGTGCTGGCGCTGGATTATGAGCTGCAGGATGTGGAGGCGAGCGCCGACGGGCCGGCCTGGGTGTTCATCACGGCGCGATGGCCGGGCCGGCCGGATTGGGAAGCGCTGCCGGCCGCCTGGCTCAGGGGCAATGGCCATGGCCTGATCACGTCTCCTGGCAAGAAGCGAAGCTATGCCTGGGGATTGAGCGAGCACGGATGGCCGGAGAAGGCGCCTCCCGAGATCCGCATTCGCGCCTTGCGAATGCGCCGGATCCCGGGCGGCGTGTTCGATCAATTGAGCCTGCCGGGGGGCGGGAGGGATGCTGCGTATGGCGAGGTGGGCCAGGCGCGGCTGTCCACCTTCTGGATGAGCCGGCACGAGATCACCGTCGGGCAGTATGTCGATTATCTCAATGAGGTGGGCGGATCGGGCGCAGGATGGAATCCATCGATGACCAACGCCATCCGGTGCGGGATCGAGCGCGGGGCCGGCGGCGCGTATGCAGCAATGCCGGGCCGGGCGAACCATCCGGTGACCTATGTATCCTGGTATGACGCGCAGGCATTCCTTGCATGGTGCGGCTTGCGATTGCCAACCGAGGCCGAATGGGAGAAGGCCCTGCGCGGAGGCCATTTCCTGGATGGAGACGACACGCGCAGGCAGGCGAACCCGATGCCGAAGCGGCCGTTTCCATGGGGAATCGAGCCGCCGAACGAGGGAGGTGTGCATCGCTGCAACTATGAGGGGGATGCGGACGGTTTTGCGCAGACGGCTTCGGTGGGGAGCTTTGCGAAGTTCGACAGCCCGTATGGGATCAGCGATCTGGTGGGGAATGTGGCGGAGTGGACTCTGGATTGGTACACGACCTCTTACCATGCCCAGCTGGACGGATTTCGGATGATTCGGGGCGGATCGTGTCTGGATCCGGCGGAGGCATGCGACGCGGTTTCGGGATCGACCCGGCTTCCGATCAAGGAGAGCGGGATCACTGGGTTTCGGGGGGTCTGGGCGGGGCCACAGCCCCCGAATGGCCGCTGACGGCAGAAGGCCGGTTTCGAGCGCCCGGCAGCGTCTGCCTCCCGGTGCGCAGACCCTAACGGCCGGGAGGATCGAGCCGGTTAAACACCTCGAGCGACGCGGAGCTGGCGATGGCATGCTGCGATGTTTGCCAATCGGTTTCTCCTTCGCCGGCTTCGAAGAGCCGATTCCCATTCCAATCCTCGAGACAATCCGGGATGCGATCGCCATCCGCATCGGGCCAGCTGCCGTCGGGTTTGCGCGCGGGATAATGGAAGCCGATATCGACCTGGGACGAATCTTCGGGGTGGCCATCCGGGGCCGTGGTGTGGTGGGAGAGGCCGGCGGCGGGGGCGGTGCGGCTGCCGGCATCGCGCAATCGGGCGAGTTGGTTTCCGGCGGCTGGGTAGCAAAAGGGGCCTTCGGGGCCGCACTGGAAATCGCAGATCGAGAGGGCGATGTTCTGCCTGCCCCCGAGCGAGACGGTGTTGCAGAATGCATTGTGCGAGGCATTGATGGGCGCGGTCCCTTGGATGACGGCGGCGGCGTCCAGGAGGTTGTCCCGCACTTCCCATCCGGCTTCGGGCAGGCAGTTGACCATGGCCAGCGTGCCGGCGCGGACATAGTTGTGGGCGAACAGCCCGCCGAAGGGGGAGCTGCCGGGAGGCTGATGCCAATAGATGAGGCAGCGGTCGAGGATGCTGTTGTTCCATTCGATCATCCGGCCAGGGCGAGAAGCCCGCTGGTAGAAATAGAGGTTGTGGAAGGCGCAGTGGCGGACGGCGAGGCGGCCGAGGAAGCAATCCCCGGCAGGGATCAATTGGCGCCGCGAGATCGGGCTGGCGGGAAAATCGATGTCTGTCCAGGCAATCTCGAGCTCGGGGGCGGGCGAAGGGCTGGCGTCGGCTGTGAAGATCGCTCTGGCCGATGGAGGGGAGGGAACCGGATGGAGAGGATCCTCGAAGAGCGCCATGGAGACGATATGGTTCCGGGTCAGAGGCGATCCGCGGCAAATGACGCGGGATCCGGATTCGAGGCGCACGCTGGCGGTGGCGGGGCAGCCCAGGGCGACGCCGGGGGCGATCTCGAGCGTTGCGGCGGCCAGGCGCAGCCCCGCCGTGTAGTAATCGAGCGCGGGGTAATGGTAGCCGAGATCGAGGTCATCGGAGTCGCGCTGCGCAGCGGGGTGCAGGCGAGTGCTTGATCGGATCTCACCCGACAAGGCAAGGGGCGGATCGGTTGTGCGCCGAGCGAGTTCGCTCCGAAGAGCGGGATCGATCGATGGTGTGCCGCAGTTCCGGGCAGGGCTGGCGGGCGCCAGGTAAGCACAGCCGCCCGCCCCGGAGGCGAGGACGCCCTCGGCGGACGGATAGATGGCGCTATGGGCGGCCGCGAAAGATGCAATGCTGGGGACGCCGGCAATCAGGCTGTTGGTCAGCGCCACCAGGGCGCCGGCATAAAGGGCGGGTGCATCATGCACCGTCACGTGCTCGCCTGCGAAGGACTGCGCGCCGGCGGAGGCCAGGGCAAAACCGTTGGCGCGGACCGACTGGATGAGGACGTTCTGGAGGCGGACCGGTCCGGATCGGGCGGCGAACACCGGGTAGCGGCAATGGAGCAGTTGCGAGTGGCGGATCGTGGTGGTCTGGGTCGAGGTGATCAGCACGCCATAGGCTGCGTGGGCCACGCTGAAGTGCTCGAGACGGCAGGGGGATATCGGGTCCATAAACCCCAGCGCTTGATACGCATACTCGCCCTGAGGCAGGCCAGTGCTCCCGGCAATCACGTCCCCGACCGAGTTGTCGTCGCGGGCCGTCATGACCACGGGCCGATAAGGCGAGGTCTGGCAGAGCAAGGGGCCCCGGATGAGGATTCGAGGCAGGCTCGTGACGGGTGCGAATTTGATCACCGAGCCGCCCTCGAACACCGTGCAGCCCGACAAGGCGACCAGGCCGCTGACGTAGTAGGTGGTATCGCTGCGGAAGGTGAAGTTCGTGGCGGTGGAGAGCGTGACGTAATCCAGGACAAAGCCGGGCGCGGCAATCGAGCGGGAGTCCGCTCGAGCGATCTGGATGGTGGCGGAGGCGCCGGCTGCGGCGGAGGGCTGGGGCAGCGAGCGTGGCGCGAGGGCGACTTCCAGGCGGTCTTGGCGGCGCCCGGACGAGGATGGAGACGATTCTAGCGTGCGGGCCAGCCATTGCCGGCGGGCGGGCGAGCCGGCGGAGGCATGGCGGCCCGGGGATCTGCGGCCGGCTTTCGTCGCATCGAGCCTGTCGAGCTCGGATCGAACATCCTCGTAATCGACCGATTCGAACAGGATGGACCGGTTGTCGATCTTGTCCCATTTCCGACCGACCAGGATGGAGGGCGGATCAGGGGCCGTGGGGCGGTCGGCGATCGAAAATGCGCGGCCGGGGGCCAGGCTGACCGTGCCGAAATCGAGCTCCTCGTCGAGCCAATCGGGGTCGGCCATGACGGTCCTCAGGTTTGGGTCATCGAGGGTTCGCAGCGGGCGGACGCGTTTGACGGGTTCGGGTGCGCCGATGAACTCGGTGATGACCTCGAGCCGAGTGGCGGCGGAGACCAGGCCGAAGGATTCCGGCGGCGGGGGCCGCTCGCGCAGGATAACGTCCTGTTCGAGGCCGGCGATGTCATAGGTGTATAAGACATCGGCTTCGAGGCAGTCGAAGGCATGCCGGTAAATGATCTGGTTGGGAGGGAGGATCTCGCCGGCCGAGTGCTGGACGGTGGCGAGGATGGCGTCTCGGCCGCTGGCGGCGTCGTAGTAGGCCAGGCCGAGGAGACGCGAACGCCAGCGGAGGCCCTCGGCCGTGGCGAGGCTGACGGCGCCTCGGGGGTGGTTCAGGGCGCGCTCGAACTCGATCTTCTGGTGGCCGCAGAGGGCGCGCGCGCCATGCGGGGCGGGCTCGATTCGGGCGGCGGACTCGAGCCACTGGTTTCCGGAGCGGTAATGGAGTCCTGTCCGGAGTTCGACATAGTCATGGGTGACCGGCAGCGATTGGCCGTCGGACCCGGGGACGAGCTCGACGGTTTGCCAACGCCGGTGGTGCGGGCCGCGCTCGACGATCGCGGTGTCGAGCGCGGATGCAGCCGAGATGGCGAGAAATGCCGGCAGAGCCAGGCAGCGGGCAACGATCGTTTGCATGTTCGGATCCTGGATATGGTTTTCGCAAACACGGGAGGAGCAAGAGCCGTTCCAGCCATGAATGTTCGCGAATCAGGATCCGAGGTCGACGATGCGGGCTTGGGGCACGTGGCGAGTGATGACCTCGCGGCCGAGGTCGAACCGTTGGCTTCACAGATCCCTCAATCCGCGTGACGGCCGGGGTCGGCCCCGCAACGAGTGGACATCACCACGGTCCCGGTGACAAGTCCGCCGGCCGGAAGAAGACCACCCAGACGCTCGACCGGCTGCCCACATCAATCGTGCCTCGGTAATTGGCCAGGCTGAACTTGCGCCAGGAGACACTCCCGTCCTCGTGCAGGAAATTCCCTCCGGCCGAAACGAGCGTGGCAGCGCGGTGGTTGGCGGTGGGCACAGTGAACTTGCCCGCTGTGGCGGACCAGCTTGTGATGGTGGCGGGGCTGGAACCAAGGCCTTGGATTTTGTCGACCATCATGGGAGCGCGCCGGTAAGGGCCGCCCATTTTCTTGCGATACATCCACTGGGCCAGGCCGTCCGTATTGTAATCGGGCCATTGATCGGCGGTTCGGCCCGGCAGGAATTGATAACCGATCAGTGTTGTCGCATCATTGACGGCCTCGTAAGCGCGGTGCCATTCGTCCGTCGGGCAATACAGGACATCCTGCCGGTTGCGCTGGATGGCGGCGGTGCCGTGGCGGTTCGGGTAGAGATAGGGCGGATAGAAGTTAGTGTTCAAGTTGGGCCCCATCCAGGCAAAGCCGCTCCCGCCGCTGTTGTCGGGGAAGCGGTCGGCATTGTCGCCGGCGAACATGGTCAGAGCGATCCCCCACTGCTTGAGGTTTCCGCTGCAATGGGCTTGGACGGCCTTGGATTTGGCCTTGCCCAAGACGGGCAGCAGCATGCTTGCGAGGATCGCAATGATCGCAATCACCACCAGCAGCTCGATCAGGGTGAAGGCGCGTCCCCGATTTTCAGGATGGCGAGGGAGCGATCGAGTGCTTGCATGAAACGCCTCCTTTGACCCATCCAGCGTTTGATCCGCGGCCATGGGGCAAGGGTAGACCATCGCGCGCCCGCGTCAATCACCATCGCCCCGCGCCCGAGGGTGCAGGATAGAATTCTTCGGCGCTTGGCGCGCCGGTCGCAGTGTTTTTTTTCATATCCCGCGGGCCTGTTTCGAGCGATACTCGCGCGCGTGCTGGTCGAGCCATGTGCACGTGTCACGCCCAACAACGTATGAGTCTCATGAAGGCGATACTCCCGCTCCTTTCCCTGGCCGTTCTGGCTGCCGCGTGTGGAGAAATGCCGGCGGCCGAGGCGAAGCCCAACATCCTGTTCATCATCACGGACCAGCAGTTTGCGGATGCCATGAGCTGCCGGATGGGGCGGCAGCACATCCACACGCCGGTCATGGACCGGCTGGCGCAGTCCGGGACGCTGTTCACGCGCGCCTACAGCTCGAACCCGCTCTGCATGCCGTGGCGCAACTCGGCGTTCACCGGGCGCTACCCGCACGAAACCGGGGTGACGCAGAACGCGCCACCGGCGGGCGGCTTTGATCCGGGGAGGCACCTTTGTCTGGGCAGCTACTTTCGCAAGGCGGGCTATGACGCCGCCTACAGCGGCAAGTGGCATCTCTGCTTCAACGCGAAGGATGTCCGGACGCACGGGTTCGAGATCGTCACCGGCAAGGTCCAAGGCGATCACGACGCCGGGGTGACCGCCGGCGCCGTGAAGTTTCTCGCCCGCCCGCACGAGCGGCCGTTCCTGCTGGTCGCGAGCTTTCTGAATCCGCACAACATCTGCGAATGGTCGCGCCGCCTGGCGGGGCGGCAGCAGGCGCTCAACTGTGGCGAGATCGGCCCTCCTCCGCCGCTGGAGCAGCTGCCGCCGCTGCCGGCGAACTTCGGGCCGCCCCAGAACGAGCCGGACGGCATGGCCCTGATGCGGCGGGCCTACCAGGTGGAATCGGGGCTGTTCCCCGTGGGCAAGTACACGGAGGCCGACTGGCGCGCGCTTCGCTGGGGGTACTATCGCATGATCGAGAAGGTGGACACCGAGATCGGCAAAGTTCTCACAGCGCTGCGCGAGGTGGGTCTGGAGGATCGCACCCTGATCGTTCTTACCTCCGACCACGGCGATTGCGCCGGCGCCCATCACTTCAACCAGAAGACGGTGCTTTACGACGAGTCGGCGCGCGTGCCGCTCATCATCGCCTGCCAAGGCAAGACCGCGGGCTCGATTTCGGACAAGCTGGTGAACACCGGCATCGACCTGCTGCCGACGATACTCGAGCATGCCGGGCTGGAGGCCCCCAAGGATCTGCCCGGCCTGAGCCTTTTGCCGCTGGCGTTCGGCCAGCCGGTCCGGGCGTGGCGCGATCACGTCGTCGTCGAGAACCACATGAACCAGGCCGGTGAGCTCGACGGCCTGAGGCCGGAGATGGAAGGGCGCATGGTGCGGACCGAGCGCTACAAGTATTGCGTGTTCAGCCTCGGCCGCCATCGGGAGTCGCTGGTGGACATGGAGGCCGATCCGGGCGAGGTGGTCAACCTCGCCTTCGATCCGAAACATCGTGGGGAGCTGCTCCGGCATCGCGCCCTGCTCGAGCGCTTCGGGAGGGAGCACAACGATCTCCTCGTTGCCCGGTTGCTGGCGGATAACGTCAAGCCGCTTCCTTTCATCGAGTGAGACCAGTGGCTTGGCGTTCAAGGATCGGCTGCTGAACACGTTGCCGCAAAAAAAAGAGGCGGTCAAGGGTCCGCCTCATCCCCTGCAGCCGCAGTTCAAAGCGAATCCGTCTTCGCGTGTTTTTGCGTTTTTTGGGGCAAAGGTTCCAGGGCCAATTTTCTTGAGCCGCAAGAAACGCACATTCGTCATTCGTCATTCCATCACCGCGCCTCCGCTCTACTCGATTATCTATTGCGGCAAAAGAACTCGACTTGGAGCGGCCCGGAATCTGTTCCGAGCCTGATTGCTTTTGCGCCATCTACCACCGGAAGAACCGATAAGGATCGTCCCATTCTTGGGGTTGGTCGGCGTACAGGCCGGTGGTCCATCGGCCTTCCGAGGGTGGATCGCATGGCGCCATGCGCACATCGGCCAACCAGAGTGTGCCCGGAGTGCCATGCCAGATCTGGAATCGCGTCCCGGATGGGAGCGTCGCGTTGGCCTGGACCAGAAACACATGCTCGCTCCACGCCTCGCTCGGGACGAAATTCTGGTATTCGAACAAGGACTGCCAGTTGGCCATGTTCTGCAAAGCCAGAGTCACCCTTGCGCGGCCGAGTCCGGATGCTTTGGCCCGCAGCGCGATCCGATACCACTGGCCCGCTTTTACGGGGACATCGTGCTGGGCCAGCATCACGCTGCCGCGGTTCTTTTCATGGATCTCCGGGCAGGTGATCCGCACGCATCGCAGGTCATTGGCTGGCCCGGCGGCCTCGAGCGCGCATGCGGCTTGTTGGGCGGCGGCGCTGAAAATCCACTGGTCGGGCATCGCCGGCGCTGCCGCGGTCCGCCGGAAATCGCCGTTGCGGAGGACCGATTGGCGAGCTGCGCCACCAACGGGCATTGCGAATCGAGACAGCAAAGGCGTGGCGGCTCCGGCACCCATGTTGGCGAGCAGCCGCGTGGCCAGGAACGAGGTTCGACGATACGTCCGGCGGAGGTTGTGTTGTTCGAGGAGGGCGCCTTGCGCGCCGCTGACGCTGGCCGGGGCGATCTGGCAGAAGACGACGTTCGCATTCTCCATCTGGGCCAGCACTCCGTTTCCGACGATCCGAGCGCCGGCCGTGACGAGAGGCAGTTCGCGCGGGGCGCGGTTATGGACATCGGCCGGCCCGATTCCAGCGAGCAAAGAGCCGGGGCCGGCCGGCTCGAAGCATGCGGCGATGTGCTCTTGATTGACCGTGCGGATGGCTGTCGGTAGAGATGGATTTGCCTCCCGGGCATCGAGCTCGAGCGCCAGGAGGTGTCCTCCGGCATCGATCCACCGGCTGACCTCGGATGCATGGGGGGCGAGAGCAGCTCCGCCCCCGCTGCCCACGACCAGAACCTGATCCGGCGTGAGCGGTCTGCCCGCATAGGTCTCGAGCTGAAAGCCCATCGACTCGAAGTGGGCGCGCCCGCGCGGATCGCCGGCATAGATCGCTTGCCGGCCAGGCCCCGGCTTCCAAGAGGAGACATAGGCCAGGATGTTGTTGCATAGCCGGCCGGCGGCGGGATCGTCCTCGGTCCGCCCGGTCACGTCCATCTGGCAGAACAGGATCATGCCGCGGCCTTGGCGATACTCGAGGAGCGGGCTGTATTGCAGGCTGAAGCCGCCATCGAGGATGGGCAGGAAATCGCCTCGGGCCGGCTTTTCGATCAGGACGGAGGCAACATTGCCTTGGTTGCCGCATCGCCAGAGCCGCGGGACTTCGAGGCCGCACCAGCGTACCGATGGCGCGCCGTTGTATTGGCGGCTGGGCACGCAATCGAGCCGGGGCGGCAGGATCGTCGCCTCGCCGCGCCAGTCGCACAGGTGCGCGGCGCCGAGCCCTCCCAGGACCGGGTGGCCGGGGATTCGAGGGAAGACGGTTCGCAGCCCGTACTCCTGGACCCGGAATCCCAGCCGCCTCTCGAGAGCATCCTTCGTCTGCTCGAAGACCAGGACCTTGAGGCCGTCGGGAACGCGGCGCAGATCGGGGGCCGAGGCCTCCGCGGATAGCGCGCCTTTGCCGGCAATCAGCAGATCGTAGCTGGACAAGTCGGCGCCGGCCTCGACAGGCTGGAAGCGGATGCCCAGCGAGCGCAAAATCCGGGCGGTCTCCCCGCGGGGATCGAACAGGGCGATGCTCGAAGCCAGCTTGGCCGAGGCGGCGGGCGGCAGCACGTGGATCGTGAACCGGTCCTCCTGGGTCTCGACTGCGGCATCGGCAGACGGATCGACGGAGCGAAAGCGGGCCGTCATGGCCAGCTCATAGACGCCGGCGGGCATGGAGTTGAGGAGCGGGATCGTGAGTGGAATGCGGGCTTGCTGGCCGGTTTCGATTCGAACACGGTTCGCGCTCGATGGGGGCGGCGCGATGGAAGCATGCCCGCCGGCGAACGACCACTCGCAGTCGCATCTGATCGGCATGCGCGAGTTGTTGATGACGACGATCTGTTTCTCGACCGTCTCGCCGGGGAGGAAATTGTGGTCCTTGCTGGTGAAGCGCGCCGGCTTGCCGGCGATGTAGGCCAGGAGCGGCCGGTTGTTTCGGTAGAGAGCGTCGGCGGCCGGCGTGGGGATCCAATCGCCCCGCTCGTAAGCGATGTCCATCCGCTCGTAGCGTTCCTGGATGTAGTCGGGGCTGAACCCCGGGCGCTGGAGGTCATCCCAATCCGTTTTCCGATCGGTGCGGCGGTTCCGCTCGATGCCGGGCCGCAGTTTCCAGCACACGCCGTGCTCCCACGGCGAGATCGCCGACACGCCCCAGGTGCGGAACGCGCGCCAGTTGTCTGTCAAGTATCGGGCCAGGATGGGGTAGCGCTCGTCGAAATCGGATGAGCCCAGCTGGTGCGGGTAATCCCACCGATGCCATAGCCGGCCTTGGCGAAATTGCCCGGCTTCCCAGCGGATGTTCCGTTTTTCCTGCTCGCTGATCCGAAAGGCCGCGTCGCCGAGGAACTGGGCGTTCCATTCCGCCAGCGAGAAATCCCAGGGAACAGCCGCGCTGCCGAACTCGCGGGCGCCCTTGAACCAGCCGCGGTACATCGCCCAATCCCATGTGAAGGGCGCCCCGTATTCGCAGGCGAAGAAGGGCTTCACGCCTTGGGTGGCCCAGTGCTCGAACCAGTCGCATAGCTCCTGGATCGGGACGAAGTTCGGATAGAAATTGCTGGTGTGCATCGCGCCGAGATTGCCGGACGAGTGATGGTAGACGATCCGGCCGGGATCCAACCCCCGGACGATGGCCTCGGCCCGCACGGCCCGCCGGACATTGTTCATCGAGGATTCGCTGCGCTCGCCGTGGATGCCGTCGATCCGGTCCGGGTCCATGTCCTCGTTGTATCCGGTGGCGTTGTGGCTCATGGAATACATGACGACGGATGGGTGGTTTTGGGCCGCGCGCACGTAGAACTGGGCGTCGCGGGCGTAGCCATTGGTCTGGTCGGCGTCCGGTGTCCGCCAGTCGTAATCGCTGAAGTGCGGCTGGGAAAGCGAGACCAGCATCCCGGCATCGTCGGCCGCCTGCAGGATCTGCGCGAAGCTCAGGTGGGATCCGGGCTGGCAATTGTAGTTGTGGGTGTAGACGAAGTTGATGCCGAAGCTCGAGAGGCGTTTCATGGTCTCCAGCGCGCTGTCGTAGGTGGCGAGCGCGGCGCCGATCTGCGCGTTGTCCAGCGGCACCGCAGACAGAAAGATGCGGCTGCCATTGAGGTAGAAATCCCGTCCGTCGATCCAGAACTCGCGGAACCCGAACCTCACGGCGGGCGTGGCGTCGAGGACGCCGCCGCGGGCGTCGAGCAGCGACACGCCCAGTTCGAATTGGTTCCCGGGGGTGTGCGTGTCCCAGAGATTGTCCGGCCGCCAATTGTCACCCCAGGCGATCCGGCGATCACGAAGGCCGCTTGCCTGAAACGGCTGGCTGAGGAACTCCTTGACCGTCCGGCCCTGTTCGCTGACTCGGGCGCGAAGGGCGTATTGCGCATCGGGCTCGAGGGCCTCGAGCGCGGCCGCAACCGCAATCCGGTCTTCGCGCACCGAGGTGTCCACCCGGACATCCGCGATCCGCGCTCCAGCCGGTGTGGCGGCCAGGTAAACGTCGCCGCACAGACCGCGCCGCGCCACCGATCCTTTAACCTCGCGGGCGGCATTGCTGTCGGTGTAGGAGAGCTGGAGGCCCTTGAGCGGCATGGCTGCCACCAGCAGACTCAACACGTGGGTGGCCCCCGGACGACACACCGGCGTGAGATTCAGTTCGCCCGACGGGAAGCGCAAGTTGCCCGCCGCCTTTCCATCTACGTACACCGACGCATAGGAGTTGAGATACTCGACCTGGAGCGTGATCCGGCGTCCGCTCCACGTCGCCGGGATCGCGATCGACCGCTGGTACCAGGCCGCAGCGACGTCCGAGAGCCTCCGGCCCTTCCAGCTCGGATGCGCGTGCACCGTCTGGGAATCCTTCTGCATGTAATCGGTGATACCCGGCCAAGGTCCGGGCACCTTAAAATATCCCCAGTTCGTGCTCGGGATCGAGTCGCTGGCCGGCTCCGCCGGCTGCCATTGCCAAAGACCGTTGATGCACATCCGCTCGCGCGTGGGCGTGGTTTCGCGCCAGGCCCGGTCGAGGTCCCAGACAGCTCGGACGCCCTCCGGCAAGCCCTCCGTGGCTTGAGCCTGGCAGAACGTCTCCACCATGCCGATCACGGCTGCGATCAGAATCCCTTGGGAACCGTTCAGGCGCGCAATGGTTGTCACGGGGCAAGTGTGGCGCGATTGCGGCGCGGATTCAATCGCCTATGCGGTGGACAGGGACGAGGGAGAAGACGTTCGGCTGTCCAGCAGACAGGTTGCGCGCTATGGCGTCTTGTTCTCTTGCAAGCCGGCTGCGCTTTCCCTCGCCCCGCGCCAGCAGGGCGCAGGGAGAGGGGATCCAACAATGCACGTGCTCCTCTCCCCGACCCTCCCCTCCACTGCCGCGGAGGGAGAAGATAAACGGCGGACGATCGCCCAACTGAGACCGGGCGCGCCAGCGGCGCCCGCCAGCCCCCGCGAGGATCGAGCGGGATTTACTCGGTCGGAGGCGGAACTGCCGCCGGCGGCAGGTCAATCCAGCCGCTTTGGATCCGTTTCCATCCCTGCCGTATTTCAGGGATCACGCGCCAGAGGATCATGATGCTGGCGAGGGCCATCCCCCACAGAAGGCATTTCAAGAGCCAGACCGGTCCGCCAATACTGGCGACATAGCCGATCAGATCGCCTTCGGCAGTGGCAATGCCCAGCAGATACACCGGTCCCATGACGGCTTCCGAAATCACCAGAATCGCGACGATGGCCGAGAAATAAAGATTTACCATGGGCCGCACGCCTCGAATCCTCCGCCCGATCGGAAGCGCCCACGCCGCGAACAACACGAACCCCGTCAACGTCGGCAGCATGGGTCCGGCACAGGATATGACCTTGTGTTGCCACGGCTGGAGCGGCGGTCCCATGCCGCCGCCCGAGTGCGGATGGCCATGGATACCCCAAAAATCGCTTTGCGCGAGGTCGAAATGCCCAAAAGCAATCTGGACCAGTGCATGCCCGCCCTCATGGAAGAGCAGATAGATGAACATCGACACACATCCGAGCAGGAGCGCATGAAACGATCCCAGGACCGCTGTGCGTCTCTTCACGTCCCTGGAGTTGCGAAAGATCAGCACCCCCACGGCCGAGAGGGCCAGCAGACCGAGGTACGTCCGATGCCATATCTGCCATCCCGTCACGTGGACTGGCAACTCCGCGCAAATCACCGCCGCCGCCGCCGTGCCGATGTTCTCCCGGCGCAAGGTCGCCGTGTAAACACCGGGGCGGACTTCCCGTCCGAGCCCAAACGCGGCGCTCTTCACCATGGTCGCGCTGCCGACCAGACCGTCATCGCCGGAGATGGAAATCGACAGCGGCGCGCTCCTCGCCCCGATTTGAATGCCTACTGTGAACTTGTCGATCGAACGCGGGATCGTGAACGTCGCGCCAACCGAGAGGCTTTCCTCTGGCAGGTCCAGCACACAAAGTGCGTTCTCCTTCAGCCGGCTGAACTTGCGTGCGTCGCTTTCATAGACAAGCCAAATTGACACCGCGCCGCCCAGCCCTCCCATGAGAATAGCCATCGACCAAGCGATCGCTTTTCTCGACACGCCGATCATCCACTGATCCCGAATGTCGTCCGGATCCTCGCGATGGACCGCTGGATCATCGTTTCAGCGAACCGTTGATTTTGGCGGCCAGATCCGCGGCTTCCTTCTGGCTGAAGCTGCCGCTGATTAAACCCTTGCCGCCGGAGATCTCCGTCATGATTCTCGGCGCCGAATACACCTGCCCGTCGATGACGATCGCCAAACGCTTGCCAATGTTCTCGCGAGTCACCTGCGCGAATCGTTTCCGGCCGCTCTCGGTGAATTGAATTCCGATCTGAGGTTGCCCATTCGGATCGTGCTGCACCTGGGCGGATTTCAGCGCCGTCTGATCGAACAACACCGCGTTTTCGACCTGAACAATCTCGCGGTGGGTCATGCTTCCGGTCGTATGGACAATGGCCATCTCCGTCGTATTGCTCGACGGCGCATCGGCCACCAGCCGCATCTGGAACATGGCCCCGCTCGAAGCGACAGCAGGCGGTTGCGGCGTGGAAGCGCAGCCGGCGAAAACGGTGGCGGCCACCAGCGCTGCACCCAGGCGAAATGCTTTTCGTTTCATGCAATGAACCTCCGACAGCATGCTCTCTTGTGATACGGCTCGCAGCGTAGCGCTCGAGCGTCTCACTGTCGAATGGAATCGGGCGGGGTGGACAAGGACGGGGCAGGCGCATACATTGGCCGGCAATGAAGCGATCGATGAATTCCATGTGGACCGCGGACCAATTGCTGGAGCTGGGCCGATGCTACCAGCCTGCGGCCGTTTACGCCGCGGCAGCCGACCTCGATCTGTTCGACGCGCTGGCCAGCGGGCCGCTAGGCGCCCGCGAGCTGGCGCGAAAGCTGCATTGCGACCTTCGCGGCCTGGTCGCCCTCCTCGATGCGCTGGCCGCATTGGGGCTGCTGAACCGTCGAGGCGAACGGTACGCTTTGCCTGCCGGAACAGCCGAGCTCCTGACCTCGAGCGGATCGAAAAGCATCATGGCGATGGCGCGGCATCAGGCCAACTGCATGCGGAACTGGGTGCAGCTGGCGCGCGTGGTCAAGACCGGCCGGCCGGCCAAGCGAGCCCCGAGCGTGCGGGGCGCACAGGAGGACGCCGCGGCGTTCATCGAAGGCATGCACAACATCTCGATCCCGATCGCCAAGGATGTCATCCGGGGAGTGCAGCCGCTGAAGTTCGGCCATCTCCTGGACGTCGGCGGCGCCTCTGGCACATGGACGATCGCGTTCCTGCGCGCTTGTTCCAGGGGCAAGGCCACGCTGTTCGACCTGCCGCATGTGATCCCGATGGCCCGCCGCCGCCTGAAGGGCGCGGGATTGAGCCGGCGCGTGCGGTTGGTGGCCGGCGACTTCATGGCCGATCCGTTGCCCCGCGGCGCCGACCTGGCATGGGTCAGCGCCATCGTCCATCAGAATTCGCGCGCGCAAAATCGAGCGCTGTTCGCCAACGTGTTCCAGGCGCTCGAACCCGGCGGCCGGATCGCCATCCGCGATATCCTGATGGAATCGGATCGCACCCGGCCCGTTGCCGGCGCGTTGTTCGCGATCAACATGCTCGTGGCCACGCCCGGCGGGGGCACCTACACCTTCGACGAGCTCCGCGAAGACCTCGAGTCCGCCGGCTTCGTTCGAGCGGCAGCCGCCCGGCGCGATCCGGCGATGAACTCGATCGTGATCGCCGAGAAGCCGGATGCATTGCCGAAAAGTACCAAGTAGCTATCCCCAGACAACCCTTTTCGCGGCGCCGGTGACTCGGGGGACTTGCTCTTGACCGGGAAAGCGGTCTTATTACCGGGACGATAAGCGCGAACGGCGCAGGCAGCCTATGAAACGACCGATGCGAGCATGGATCCTAGCCATCATTGTAGTCAGTGCTTTCACCGCGCTGGCTCAGGCAAAAACGCCTGCCATCAGCGCCGCCTACCAGGCGCTTTGGGACGATCCTGCAACAACAGCGCGTATGGAAAAGGGCATCCGCGAGAACCGGATGGCCGAGGCCGTGCTCGCACTGTCGTCGGTCAAACCCGGCACGGAAGTGACTGTCGAGCAGACGCAACACGCGTTCCTGTTCGGCGGCAACTGTTTTCTATTTGGCGACCTGAAGACGCCCGAGAAGAACCGGCGTTACGCGGAGACCTTCGGCACGCTTTTCAACGCCGCAACGGTGGCCTTCTACTGGAAGACGCTGGAGAAGGAACGAGGCAAGCCGCGCTTCGCGGAGGGAAGCTCGTACGAGTACCGCCGTCCGCCCCCGGATCCGGTCGTGGCCTACATGGAGTCGCGCGGCGTTTCCATGAACGGCCACGCGATCATCTATGGCATTCGCCGCTGGGGGCATCCCGAATGGATGCCCGAAGACCGCAAGGCCATGGAGCCGGTTTTCGAGCAGCACGTGAAGACGCTGGCGGAGCGTTACGGCGCGCGCGTGCAGCGCTGGGACGTGGTGAACGAATCCATTGACCAGGCCAATCGCGGGCTGATGCCGGACGACTACACCTTCAAGACCTTCCGGTGGGCCGGGAAATACTTTCCCTCGTCCGTGCGCCTGGGCATCAACGACTGCGACATCCACGGCGGACCCTCGCGCCGCTACGTGGAGATTGTCCGCGACCTGATCGACCGCGGGGTTCGCATTGACACCGTCGGGGTGCAGATGCACATATTCAACCCCCAGGAGTCGCAGCGCATTGCCGATGGCGCGGACATTCTGACGCCCGCGACGAACTACGCCGTGCTGGATTGCCTCAGGGACGCGGAACGCCCGATCCACGTCAGCGAAGTGACCGTCAGCGCGCCGGCGGACACCGAGGCGGGCAGGGAAGTGCAAGCAGTGCTGGCCCGCAACCTCTACCGGTTGTGGTTCAGCTTTCCCACGGTCATGGGCATCACCTGGTGGAACGTGGCAGATGGCGGCGCCGCCCCGGGCGAGCCTTCGTTCTCCGGCCTCTACGACATCAACCTGAATCCGAAACCGGTTTATCACGCCCTCGACTCGCTCATCAACCGCGACTGGAAAACGCGCCTCACACGGAAGGCCGAGCCGGGCAGGCCCCTCACCTTCCGCGGCTTCAAAGGACGCTACCGCGTGACGTGGACCGACGCCTCCGGCGCAGCCACAACCCGGGAGTTCGAGCTGGCGAAGGACGGCGACGGCCTCGAGGCGCCTCGTGCGCTCCGGTAAGAAATAACTGCGCAACGCGGAAGCGCGGACGACTATTTAAGCGGGGGAACCGGATTTCCCCCATCGCGACGTCCTGCAACAGTTCTTCGTAAAGCCTCTGCGCCGTTCCCGCCAGAATGGCCCCTTCCGCCTCCTTGCGGCGGAAGGTGGCGCGCGCTTCGTAAAGCGCAACCCGAGACGTGGTAATTTGGCCAGGATCATTCAGCGCGTGTGCCTCGAAAGCACCAGAATCCGCCTTTTTGGCATAGAGCTTTACGAGCGCCGACGTATCCCAGTAGCTCATTTAGCCGCGCTCGGAACACAGGTCAGCGAGGATTTCTTCGGATGTCGGAGAAGTCTTTCCCGTGAAGGTGCTTTCCCGCAGGCGTGCCAGTTTGGCCAGCCAATTCTGTCGGCTGCCAGGTGGCTTGCGTTGGCGCACACCGCTACGCTTTGCCACGATCCGTCCCTGACTGCGCTCTCCCCGCTGGCGCGGGGCGAGGGGAAGCGGAGCCGGCTCGCGAGAGACAAGGCGGCGTGCGGCACTTGTCTGCTGGACACCCGATCGTCTCCTCCCTCCCCTCCGCGGCAGTGGAGGGATCGGGGAGACGGGCGTTGGAACGAGCCCCTTTCCATGAACCGGCCCTGCCGGAGCGGGGCCTTCAGGCCCCTTCAACACGCGACAGGCCAAACGCGCGGAAGCGGGTTAAAGCCCGCGCTCCAACACGGTTCATGGCCCCGATGCGTGACCAGTCGTTTGTCATCAACTTTTTCCATGCCTGTTTTCACAATCTCGAAGGTTTTCGTCTTACACCTTCTGCTCGAATTCGCCTTGAAAAGCTCCTGGGGTCCGGCCATGCTTCCGGCACGCGCAACCGCAAACGCCGGCCCATCCGTTTCCGAACATTGACCGGCGACAACACGCATCGAATCATGCCAGCCCACCGAGAGCCGCGGCGCCATTTGCGGGCGTTCACGCTGATCGAGCTGCTGGTGGTCATCGCGATCATCGCGATCCTTGCGAGCATGCTGCTGCCCGCATTAAGCAAGGCGAAAGCCAAATCGCAGGCGCTGAAATGCCTGGGCAATCTGAAGCAGCTCGGCCTGGCCAACTACATGTACATCAACGACTGCGACAAGGTGCTGCCCTACCGCATCGACGCGAACCTTTGGCAGGCTGGCCTCATCGAGCATTATTCGAGAGTCGAGCAGGTCAAGTTCTGCCCCGTGGCGCCGTACAGCGAGTCGAAACCGTCCGGCTCGGCGACGACGGCCTGGGTGTGGGGTTCCGATCTCAAACCGGGCACGAGAATCCCCAAGTGGTCCGGCAGCTTCGCTCTCAACGGCTGGATGTACAGCGGCGACTGGCCGGATGCCCAGGGCCTCTTCCCCAGCGTCCGCAACGCCTTCCGCAACGAGTCCGATATCCGGAAGACCGCGCTGACACCCGTGTTCGCTGACTCCATGTGGATCGATGCGTGGCCTCTGGAAAAAGACGCGCCTGCCCGGAACCTGCTCGAAGGCGACCGCGGCAGCAGCGCTGGCATGTCGCGCATCACGCTGGCACGGCACGGCACGGGGCCGGCCTCCTCCGCCATGAACATCCCTCCGGGAACTCCCTTGCCCGGCTCGGTCAACGTGGTCTTTGCCGACGTTCACGCCGAGAATGTGAAGAACGAGAGGCTCTGGGAGCTGAACTGGCACAAGAACTGGACGAATCCGCCAACCCGGCCGAGGTAGAGCGAACTAATAGGGGTCGCATCGAATGATGAGATACGACCCCGAGCCGCTCTTTTCCAGGAGCTTCGGTGTTTAAAGCAGCTGTTGCCCAGGCGCGAGATCGAGCCAAACCGGCCGGGTGGCTGGCTTGGTCTGGACCGGCAGGCCGCCTCGGCCCAACTCACTTGTCGATCAGGAGATTCTCCAGCAGATCGATGTGGTTCTTGCCCTCGTTGGCGTTGTCTTTGCGGGAGCGCCAGAGCTTGCTCACGATATCCAGATCGCCGTCCCGATCCACATCCCCGGCGACGGCCATGTGCCCGCCGAGCTGGGCGTCCAGGATCACGTGCTCGATGAACCGGCCGCCTTTGGCATCCGCGTTTTCCCAGATGAACCAGCGCGGCTGGCGGTCGCCGGGGATGCCTTCCATCTCGCACGAGAACACGTCGATGTCGCGGTCGTTGTCGAAGTCGGCCACGATGAGCGAGTGGTAGGCGCCGCGGGGGGTGGAGTCGCTGGCGGGCAGCTCATGGAGCTTCCAGGCGCCGCCCTTGGAGTCGATATTCTCGAGCCAGCCGATCCGCCCGCCCTTGATCTCGTTCTCGGACATCACCAGATCGGCGTCGCTATCGCGATCCAGGTCGAGGACGACACAGTGTGTTCCGAGCGGGTACGGCTGTTTGGGATTGCCGAAGGGGATGTTCGTGTGCGCGATCCATCGGCCGCCTTTGCCGTCAGCATTTTCGAACCACATGTTCGAGCGCGCGACGTCGAGATCGCCATCGCCGTCGATATCGCCGGCGCCAATGCCGGCGTGGACCGAGGGCCCGATGTCGAAGCGCTGCCATGGCTGGCGCGGCTCGCTGGGGATGCGGTACCAGCGGAGGTTGTTCTTGTCCGACATGGTGAGGATGTCCGTGCGGCCGTCGCCATCGACATCCGCGACCATCAGGTCATGCACCGCCGCCAGATCCTTGTCGAAGACGACCCGCTCGAACGGTTCGGTCCGCGGGCGGCCGGTGTTGCGGTACCATGCGCCGCCGGCGACGAAATCGGTCCAGCCGTCCCCGTCCACGTCGAAGGCGGCCCCTCCCACATCGGAGGGCGATTGTTCACCCAGCAGGTGTCGCACCCAGCGGCCGGGGCTCTCCTGGCGATACCAGAAAACGCGGCTGCGCGTCTGGCCGGTGATGTAGTCGAGGCTCCCGTCCTTGTCGAGGTCGGACAAAGCGGTCTGCGCCCAGGACGACCCCGGCAGATCGCGGTCGATGAAGGAGTGGCGGAACCGGAATTCGGCGGCATTGGCGGACGCCGTTGCCCAGCACGCGAGCCCGAAGGCCATGATGATATATTTCATATTTGGCACACGATTGGAAAGCCGGGCCGCCTGATTCGACGTTGTGCCACAGTAAGCCGGCTCCGGGTCAGCGAACGGCTTTGACGTCTGATTCCCAGGCCCCGAGCATCTGCCGCAAGCGAGCCGCTGTGGCGGCGCCCGACTCGATCAAGTTAGTGTTCTCGCCCGGATCGCGTTCGATGTCGAACAGAAATTCCTCGGTTCGATCGCCGTCCGTGCGCGCCACCAGCTTGAAGGAGCTTTCGCGCGCGGCGCGCCAGGTCCGATCGCCTCGGCGTGCCCGCCAGAACAAGGCCCGGCTGGGGGGCGGCTTCCCCCGGCGGATGCAGCCCAGGATGTCGATTCCGTCGAACGGGCGGCCGGCGGGAGCATCGATTCCGGCGGCGCGGGCGATCGAGGCCGTCAGGTCGAACGTGACGGCGGGGTGCGCAATCTTTTGGCCGGCAGGAAGGATGCCGGGCCAGCGGACGATGCAGGGCGCCCGGATGCCGCCCTCGAAGGTCGATCCCTTGATGCCTCGCAAACCGGTTGGCCGGGCGCTGGCGGTGCCGCCATTATCGCTCATAAAGATCACCAGGGTGTTGGTTTCCAGGCGCAGTTCGGACAGAGCGGCGAGCAGGCGGCCAATCGCATCATCCATCCGCTCGATCATGGCGGCATAGACCGCAGGCGGCGCCTGGCTTTGGCTCCATCGAGGCGAGCCGGCCGGCAGCGGGGCGGGCTGCTCCTCGCCGGGCGCCTGGAACGGCGCGTGCGGCGCCGTAAACGGCAGGTAAAGAAAAAACGGACGGCTCGCATCTTTCGTGGCGAATCCGCGCAGCCACCGGGTCGCCTCGTCAGCGAACAAATCGGTAGCATATCCGCGCCGCTGGACGGGGGCGCCATCAAGCCGCAGCACAGGCGTGTAGCCGGGCGGATCCTCGACATGATGAAAGTAGTCCATGCCGCCGCCCAGACTGTAGAAGGCGTGATCGAATCCGTGGCGGCCGGGCGAGAATTTCTCCTCGTAACCGAGATGCCATTTGCCGCTGATGGCGGTGGCGAAACCGGCCCGGCGCAGCAGCTGGGCGATGGTCGGCTCGGACTCGGGCAAGCCCAGCTCGCCCTGGGCTGCCAGGCGGATGGCGTCGTCGTATCGGCCTACGCCGCCGATGCCGATGGCGCATTCGAGGCCGCCGACGCGCTGCTGGTATCGGCCTGTGAGCAGCGCAGTGCGCGTGGGAGAGCACTCGGGGCCGTTGGCATAGAACTGCGTGAAGCGGATCCCCTCGAGTGCCAGCCGGTCCAGATGAGGGGTTCGAATGTCGCGGGCGCCGTAGCATCCAAGGTCGCGCCAGCCGAGGTCGTCGGCCAGGATCAGGACAACATTGGGCCGGGCAGGCGCTGCGGGCTCGGCGGCGGAGCCGGCGCCCGCCCGATCCGATGGCGCAGCGAGCGCGGCCAGGGCCGACAAAATGAGGAATGGGATCGAGCAGGCATTCGTGTTCATCGATCGGGCGATTTTACGGCTCCATCGAGACACGGATGCGGACGGTCTGGATGGCGGGCCAATGCAGGGCGAGCTTGCGGCGGCCGCGGTTGTCGGCTTGCGGTTCGGGATTGGGCGAGGTCGGAAGCGGCCGGCAATCCATCACGGTGAATGCCGCGCCAGCGGGCTCCTCGAGTCGGACGGTGAACGATTTGCCGTTCCGGCTGAGAGTGGCTGTGCGGCCTTGGTCAGCGAGGGCGATCTGGGCCTCGGTGTGAAGGAACCACCAGAGATCGGCGGGCTGGGCCATCTGCAGCTCGTCGGTGACCAGAAGGCGCCGGCGCTCGGGCAGCGCGAACGTGCGCATCGCGCGCGTTGCATGAGGGCGATACGCGGCCGTCAGATCCACCGACGCGGATGCCTGTTGGGGTGTGGACTCGAACCGCACGATCCGGGCGACCGCTCGCGGATCCTGGTCTGGCCCCGTGCCCGGATTGAGCACCGCCACGTTGTGTCCCTCGGCCCGGACACGGTAATAGGCATGGCGCGGATTTTTATTGCGGTGCGTCATGTAGGTCTCGTGCTCGACGCCCGAGTCCATGATCCAGCGTTCGCCTTTGGCATCGACGATGAAGCTGCCCAGGTCGAGGTGGCGATGGCCGCCCAGGTTGGATGAGTTCCCCGCCTGGATGCCCACCTGGATCGCATCCGGATCCCATGAGCCGCGGAGCGCGGCGCACTCGGCCCCGCGAAAATGCCGGTCCAGAGGCAAGGTGGTGAAATCCATCCCGCGCCCCCGGTCGTCGTACCAGAGGAGATCGAGCGCGCCGCCGCGCGCGGCGCCGGTCTCGAGGGCTTCGAGCCGGTACCAGCTATAGGCTGGGATGTCGTACTGGCGCGCCATCCAAAAGTGCTGGGCCTCCGAAACCCGGGCCCGGCCGCAGTCGGCGAAATCGAACGCGATCCGGCCAGCGCCGGTCATGTAGATGGGATAGAACCCGCTTTGGTCGAAGGCGCCGGTCCGGGCCAGTCCGAAATCGGCGCCCAAGGCCGACTCGAGGGATGCGAGCAGGACGACGTTGTAGCGCGAGCCGTAGCCCCAATAAGTGACGCCCTCGGTGCCGGCCCCGTCCGGCTCATAGTGGCGCATGGCCAGGGGCACGCTCCGAACCGCATAGCGGACGATGCGCTCGGCCAGATCCCGCTCCTCGTCCGCCATGGCCAGCGCGCCGCTGATGAGGCCGCCGTTGCAGACCTGGTTCCAGTTGTTTTCGTTCCGTGGCCAGCCGCCGCCGCTTTCGTAAACCTTGAGCCCCGGCCGGAGCCCTTTCCCAACCATCGCCTCGCGCAGCAGGCGCCGCTGGTCGATGGTCCACCGATCGTAGAGCCAGTCGTACCCCAGCGCGAATGCATGGGTCATCTCCGCGGTGTCGAGAAAGTGAGAGGGGTTCCAGTCCGGGAATCGCGCGGCCGACTCGAGCTCCTTCCACGCGCGCTCCGCGTAGCGGGGATCTCCTTCGATCCAATGCGCAAGCGCGAGGGTCCGCACCCGGTCCAGCACCCGGCGGCTCACGTTCAGCAGCCTCTTGCCATCCGGGATCTCATAGGCGGAAACCCGTTCGGCCAGGATTCGGTCAGCCGACCTTTTGACCTCGGCATAGATTTTTGCCGGCAGACCGCCGGCGGCCACTCGCGACCGGATGGCGCCCAATGTCTCGGGGCGCGCCATCACGCGGGGATGATCCGGCCGCAGGGTGGCCAGGATGTTCGCGGGCAGCGGCGGATCGGGTTTTCGGGGATCCGCCCCATCGAGAGTGCCGGCAGCCAATGCGGCCAGCAAACAAGTGATCGATAATCGGAGTTGATGCCAGTGCATGTCGGATTCTGTTACCCTGCGGGCCGCCGAATCGCAACCGCCAAAATTGGATTCAGGCTGCTGGGCTGCCCCAGGATCAACAGGCTTTGCAGGGCACAATCGGTGAAGCGGGTCGCACGGCTTGGAAAGCGGCACGCAAATCCTGACATTCCCCAAATTTGCCCGATTCGTTGCTCCTTTGAAGAGCCGTTCCACATCTGGCAGACCAGCGGCTGTTTGGACGGGGCCCGTCGGCTCAGCGGGGGAGGGCTTGAACTCGGCAGTAGAAACCGGATGCCGGCTGGCTGCCGGAGTGCGGGACTTCGTAGCGTGTGGAGCTGCCGCTCGAAGCCGCATCGACGATCACGGGCTGACCGCCCTCCGAGATCGCTTCCCAATCGGTCAGGTCGCTTGACCACTGGATCCAGTATCGCTGGCCCGGCACCGTTTGCCACATGATGTCCAAGCGAGCCGCGACGGCGCTGGCCGACGTGATGACCAGCCGCGAGGCCTTGTCTCGCGGATCGGTCCCCGAGCGGTACTCGTTGCGATTCGACTGGCCATCGCTGTCCGCATCGGACAGCGCATCGGCGGGATCGTCCGGGAGGAAGCCATGGGCGCGCTCCCAAGTGCCCGCCATCCCGTCGTTGTCCGCGTCGATGTCGCCATCGAGCGCTCGGAACTCCCATGAATAAGCGGCTGAAAGCGTGTTGCCGGCGGGGTCGGCGACGGCATCCGCTGGGAGCACGAGGCGGAAGAGTCCATTTTCGAGCCGGGCGCTCTCGAGGCCGGGGAAGGTAATGAAGGCGGTGTTGGATGGGGCCGCATAGTCGAGCGCCATGGCTGCCGGCGGAACGGGGACTCCAGTGGTCGTGCGCGTCAGTTCGAGATCCGATGGGGCCAGGGTGGCAGTCACCGATTCGTCAAAGCGCAGCCAGAGCCGCGATTCACCGTCGAAAAGGCCGAAGCCGGACTCGAGGACCCGCACCGGGAGATCGAAGCCCACCCGATCCCACCAGAGCGTGAACCCGTTGCCCCAGGTGTCCGCGTGGAATTCGAGCGATGCGATGTGCTCGAGGCTGGGCGATCCCACTGTCGTGCGCCGCCAGCCGTTCTGGACGCTGTCGGCCGCACGCAAAGGCACCGTGAAGGATTGCCAGGTGTTGAGGGCTGAGTTGAGGGGATCGATGGGGTTGCCGTTCTTGAAGCACCGGTATTCGAAGTAGCCGCCCTGAGGGTCGCGCAGCTGTATCCAGGGGCTGTTTTCTTGAAAGGTGTCGTCATTCTCCGCCAACACGCTGAAGAAGAGATTGCTGGCGGAGGAGAGGTCCCAATCGGCGGCCTGAACGGGCGGGAACCGAAGCCATGTGTCGAACCCGCCCGTGGTGTCGAAACGGACCGACGCGCCGCCGAGGATTTTTTGGGAGGCATCGTCGGACGTGGATGCGGTGGCCTGGTCGGCGCCCGCCAGCCAATCGACGGCGTTGGATTCGGTGAGGTCATGGGCCGGCCGGCGAACGGGCGGAGGGATTTTCACGGTGAACGTTCCCAGGATCTGGTTCGACGCCTTGGAATTGCCCAGCGTGTCATGGATCTGGCCCGCCAGAAGCGTGCAGGTGTAAAGGCCGTTGAGGGTGCTATCCCACAGGCCGCCAGGCGGGATGAACCAGTAGGTCGCCGCGCGGGGCGTGCCGTTGAAATAGGTGTCCACATCGTAGAAGGTCGCGTTTGCGTGAAACCCGTTGGGGCCGGCCACCTCGATGTTGCCAGTGCGGAGCGAGGCCACATCGACGGCGGTTGCGTCGGTGTAATCGGCCTGGACGAAATGCGATGTCCCGCCTGGGCGCTCGACGCTGGGGCTGGCGCCGCTGGCGGCGGGCGGGTTCGTGTCGGAGAGAGGCGGGCCGATGAGCTGCCATTCGCAGGCATGGACATAATCATCGCCCGTGAGGCGGGTGGCCGTCAGCCGAGCAACCCGGAAATGGACAGGCGTTGCGAACTTGGCTTCGGAGTAGCGGTCGCTGGCGGTGCCGGTGAGCGGCACGGCCTGGCGCCAGGAACCGCTCCGGCCATCGAGGTCATCGATCGTGTCTGCGGTCTCGACCTGCCAGCGATAGGCCGGGTCGCCCCACGTCCCAGTGAAATAGGCGCGCATGGCATGGACTGTCTGCGGTTGAGCGAACGTCAACGTCGCCACCATCGGATCGATATTCGGCGTGCGGACGAGCGTTTCGACGCTTCCGTCGAGCAAATTGCCAATCTCGCCGATATCGAACGTGGTATGGGTTGCCGCGGCCTGGCCATTGGAAAGCATCGAGCGGATGTCGATCGCCGCAGGATCATTTAGCAGCACGAGAAAACTGCCAATGTCGCCTGCCGGGAAATCGTTGCCGGTCGTGTCCCGGACCTGTCCGCTCTGGAGAAAGATCCGGTAGCGCCCGCCGTCGGAACTGTCCCAGGAACCGCCCGGAGCGGTGATCCGGTAGTTGACAGTCCGGGCTGTGCCGGCGGTCGTGGCCGTCTCGGCGCCGATGCGGACGAGCGCGGCGATCTGGGTGAAGCCGCCCGGGCCGCGCACCTCGACATCGCCGTTGCCGAGCGTAGAGACTTCGATCCCGGTTTGGTCATAGTAGCGCACGGTGAACTCATGGATCGTGCCGCCGATAGAGCGGATGATGGCGCCGGCGCCAAAGGCGTCTTCGTTGCGCGGCAGGCCAGTGCCGGCTTCGTAGCTGTTGAAGTCCCAGATATACTTGAACCAATTCGCCTGCCGTCCGTCCGGCGCGGCGCCGGCGTTGCGCGGCATCATGCCAAAATAAAAATCGAGGTAATCGCGCTGGTAATCCGGCGCCGGCCCGAACGCCCACGTGTCCCGGCCCAACGGGGTGGCTGTCGAGGTGAGGTCCGGATAGTTCGGCCAGTCGAAGGCCGTGGCGCCGACCACGCGCTCGTTTCCATAATCGTAGTGGCTATCGGCGTTGGCGGGCACATGGCAGGTCCCGACGCCGAAGAACGAGCCGGGCGACTCGAGGTAGTTGGCTGAGAACCGGTCGAAGGCAGTGCCGGGATTCGCGAGGTTCCATCCGCCATAGGCGCGCTGGCCATGATTCTCCGTCCGGTGGGCCAGGTTGTGAATCATCTCCGCCACGCCCCGCTCGTAGTTGAAGCCGTAGCCGGCAATGGCGCAGTCGAACCCGGCATCGGGAAAGCTGGGCCCGTTGATGAAGAACGAATTCGGCCCCGCCATCCAGGCCTCGCCGAACAGTGCGAAGAAATGGTCGCCGAAACACCATATCTCATCGACGAGGTTCGAGTTGACCAGCGACGCGAGATTCTGCTGGCGGGCCAAGTGGTAGAAATCGGCCCCGCCATCGTGCCAGCCGCTGCCCGCCCGGCGGTTGGCCACATACTGGTCCGGAGAGTAACGGAAGCCGTCCGAAAAAAGCGGGAACTCATCGAGGTCGCGCCACTGGACGATCTGGACATCGATGGCGCCGCCGGTCGCGAACTCGAGGTCGGCCTCGAACTGGCGCGCCAGCATGCGCGGATCGTTCCAGCCGAAGATCTCCCACAGGCGGCGGTTTCCTTCGGACGGGATCCGTGGCTCGAAATTCAGGACCAATGCGCGAACCGCCTGGCGGGGATTGCCGGCCGAAGGCGCGAACTGCCGGGGCACCCAGCTCGACGAGACCAGATGAAAACGGTTCTCGCCCGACCGCTCGCAATATTGGATGCGGATCCGATACACGCCAGCAGAGAGGGGCGGCGACCGCTCGCCTACCGTCAAACCCTGGATCCGGCCCCAGCCGTTGTTCAGGAGCTCATCGGGTCCGAACACGCCATCCTGATTCGCGTCGATCCACATCCGGCTGCCGTCGTCGCTGGCCGTGGCGAAGCGCTGTCCCGATTCCGTGACCTTCAGATAGCCGTCCCACTGGACCGAGAAATGATCCCAGTCCGCGTCCGTGCCGCCCGTGACACCCACCTCGGCACGCGCGCCCCAGCCGGCGGTGCCCCGGGCGAAATCCGTGTCGATCCTCGTGCCGCAGATTGTCTGGCTCGAACGCCAGTCATCCGCGGCGGTCACAGAGTCCAGGCTCGAGTCCACGTAGCTGCCGACCAAGCCAGGCGCGGCCAACGACGAGTCGCTGAAAACGTCCGCGCCCCCGGAGGGCGGCGCAAGGATGAGCGGCAACACCAACGCAGCGCAGGGCAAAAACCACAATGCCCTGGATCGAATGGAGCCTCGGGCCGGAGCCGATTTCATGGGCTGAATCTTCCGCGATAGCCAGCCTCTGGCAAGGGCTTTTGAGCCGAGGTCTTGGCCAGGAAGCGGGATCGGAAGCGGGAGTGGCTTTACATGGATGGGCAGCGCTTCTATGGTGCGCCGAGATGCCAACCGCCAGCCGAAAACGCGTCGTGGTGGGGATGAGCGGCGGCGTGGACTCGTCCGTCGCGGCAGCGCTGCTGCAGGAGCAGGGATGGGATGTGATCGGGGCCAACCTGCGACTGTGGAGAGGGCAGCGTTGCTCCGGAACACCGGGTCCGCCCGGCGAAGAGAGTGCGGCGGCCAACGCTCGAGCCGCATGCCAGGCGTTGGGGATACCCTTTTTCGAGATCGACGAACAGGAGGAGTTCGGGCGCCAGGTCGTGGACTGTTTCGTGAGCGAATATCGCCATGGTCGAACCCCCAATCCCTGCGTCCTCTGCAACGAACGCGTCAAGGTGGGCCGTCTCCTGGCGCACGCAGAGCAATGGGATGCCCAATATGTCGCGACGGGTCATTATGCCCGGATCGAGATCGCTCCGGACGGCGGCCGGGCATCGCTGAAACGGGGGGTCGATCCGCAGAAAGACCAAAGCTACTTTCTCTTTTCCCTGCGCCAGGAGCAGCTGGTGCGATGCCTGACGCCGCTGGGCCATTGGAGCAAGTCGGAGGTCCGCCGGGAGGCGGCCCGGCGAGGGCTGCCGACGGCCAGCCGGGCGGCGAGCATGGACATTTGCTTTGTGCCCGGCGGCGATTACCGGCGGTTCCTGACCGAGGAGGCCGGCGTGGAGGGGATTCCGGGAGACATGGTCGATCGGGAGGAGCGGGTTCTGGGGCGGCACCGGGGGATCGAGTTTTACACGATCGGCCAGCGCCGCGGCCTGGGTGTCCCTGCGGCGCACCGCTGGTATGTAGTGGGTCTCGATCCCGAGCAGAACCGGGTGGTTTTAGGCCGGGCCGAGGAGCTGTATCGGTCGGAGTTTGTCATCGAGCGGTGCAACTGGATTGCCTTTGACGCGCCTCCCGTCCGGCTCGATGCGACCGCCAGGATCCGCTCCCAGCACGCTGGGACACCGGCGACGGTCACGGCAGTCGGCGAGGGCAGGGCGCAGGTTCGGCTGCATGTGCCGCAGCGGGCGGTCACGCCCGGGCAGGCGGCCGTGTTCTATCAGGGAGACGCGGTTTTGGGAGGCGGCTGGATCGTAAGCGAGCGGGGATAGGAACCCGGCAAGGGGCGCGCGATTTGCGGCTTGCCCTTTGGATTGAAAGACGCCATTTATCTGCCTCCGAATATATATGGATACGACGAAAGGTAACGCGGGCAAGCGGCCGCCCGAGGCGTGGCGAACCAAGGAACTGTTCGAGAAAGGGCTGGGCTATGTGGTGATCAGCCGGTTCAAGTCCGAGGGGCGTGTCGAGAGCGGCGTGTTTCTGGTGGACATCTGGTGCCAGGGTGTCAAGGACGCCTTCTTTGTGCAGCTGCACGATTACGAGTACCAGGAGCGGCTGATCGACCGAGTGTTCCGCTCCGAGGCCGCCGAGGCCATGAGCCCGGCCTGCGCGCGCAAGCTGGTCCAGGATGCCGTTGCCTATGCCGAGAAGCTCGGCCTGGCCCCGCATCCCGATTACAGGAAGGCGGCTCGCGTGTGGGGCGGCATTGCGGCGCAGGAATGCGCCGAGACATTCGTGTTCGGCAAGGACGGCAAGCCGTTTTTCATGCAGGGACCGAGCGACCACCTCGAGCGCATCGATTTCGTGATGCAGCAGCTGACGATACATTGTGGCGAGGGCAACTTCCATTACCTGCTCTCGGCCGGCCAAAGCAGCACGGAGCCGGAGCCGGGCGAGGATCCGGCCTCCTAGCGGCGGCCGGGCAGCCGGGCGGGAGGCAAGACAGTGAGCGGGACGAGCGATTTCGGTGTGGTGCTGGTGACTGCGCCCGACCGGCGGACGGCGCGGCGGCTCGCGCGCGAGGTCGTGGGACGCCGGCTGGCCGCCTGCGCCAATCTGGTGTCCGGGATCGAGTCGATCTATTGGTGGCAGGGGCGGATCGAAACCGGGCGCGAGACGCTGATGATCCTCAAGACAACCCGAAGCCGCTGGCCAGCCCTGATGGCCTGCCTGCGCGAGCACCATCCCTACGACACCCCGGAAATCGTTCGGCTGCCGATCGCTGCCGGGGATGCGCGCTATTTGCGCTGGCTCCGGGAAAGCGTCCGGCCGCCAGCCGCGGCGGCGGCGGGAGCGCTCAAAAGAAAAACCGCCCCGGCGAACCGGGGCGGCGCGAGATCCTAGATCAAGCCCTGGTCGACCATCGCGTCGGCGACCTTGGTGAACCCGGCGATGTTGGCGCCTGCGACGAGGTTGCCGGGCAGGCCGTACTCCTTGGCCGTGTTGAACGCGTTCTGGTGAATCGTGATCATGATCTGGTGCAGCTTGCGATCCACCTCCTCGCGCGACCACGACAACCGCATCGAGTTCTGGGACATCTCGAGCCCCGAGGTGGCGACGCCGCCCGCATTGGCGGCTTTGCCCGGGCCGTAGAGGATTTTCTTCGAGAGGAAGATGTGGACGCCATCGGGGTCGGTGGGCATGTTGGCGCCCTCGCTGACGAGGTAGCAGCCGTTCTCGAGCATCGTCCGCGCATCCTGGCCGGTGATCTCGTTTTGCGTGGCGCTGGGGAACGCGCAGTCGCACTTGATGCTCCAGGGCGTGGCCCCTTCATAATAGCGGGCCTTGAATTTGTCGGCGTATTCCTTGATGCGGCCGCGGCGGACGTTTTTGAGATCCATGGTCCAGGCGAGCTTCTCCTCGTCGATGCCGTCGGGATCGTGGATGAACCCGTTGGAATCCGACATGGTGACGGCCCGGGCGCCCAGCTGATTGAGCTTCTCGATGGTGTATTGGGCCACGTTGCCGGAGCCGGAGACGACGCAGACCTTGCCCTCCATCGACTCGCCGCGCGTCTTGAGCATCTCCTGGGCGAAGTAGACGGCCCCGTAGCCGGTGGCCTCGGTCCGGATCAGCGAGCCGCCCCACTGGAGACCCTTGCCGGTGAGGACGCCGGTGAACTCGTTGCGGAGCCGCTTGTACTGGCCATAGAGATACCCCACCTCGCGCGCCCCCACCCCGATGTCGCCCGCCGGCACATCCGTGTCCGGACCGATGTGGCGGAACAGCTCGGTCATGAACGACTGGCAGAACCGCATCACCTCCTGGTCGGACTTGCCCTTGGGATCGAAGTCGGAGCCTCCCTTGGCGCCGCCCATCGGCAGGGTGGTGAGCGAGTTCTTGAAGATCTGCTCGAAGCCGAGGAACTTGAGGATGCTGGCGCAGACGGTGGGATGGAACCGCAGGCCGCCCTTGTAGGGGCCGATGGCGCTGTTGAACTGGATGCGGAAGCCGCGGTTGACCTGGACCTGGCCGCGGTCGTCGATCCACGGCACGCGGAAGATGATCTGGCGCTCGGGCTCGACCAGGCGCTCGAGGATCCGCGCGTCGCGGTATTTCTTGTGGCGGCGGATGGCGGGCTCGATGGACTCGAGCACCTCGGTGGCCGCCTGCAGAAACTCCGGCTCATTGGGATTGCGCCGCTTCACCGTGGCCAGCGTCTCGTGGATCAGTTCCATGCTCATAGATCTTGGTCAGTTGCGTTCGTTGAACGGTTGCCGATTTCGGCGAGGGGTGAATTAACGGTTCCGAGGCCTCTTGTCCATCTCGATTTTTGCCCGGCAGAAGAGGATCGGCCGCGGCGCCTGTCGGGCTCGCCGGCGCGCGGCAGGAAGACATATTAGATCGTCCCGCATATAGACCGCGGCGATTTAGTAGAAATAATCGCAAGCGCAATGTGCAGGCATGAACAGCGCTGATGCGGCGCGTGAAGAGATTGAGAAGAAGTAATAGGGCAGGCGGGCCGGCGCCGGGACGCCCGATCCCTGCGCGCGAGCGCGCAGCGAGAAATCGGTTGCGAGACATCGCCAAAGGCTCTACATGATTAGAGACGGCGCGACGCGCTGGGCGGCCGCGATCGAGTAGACATCATGGGCGAAACGAACAATATCCAGGAGGCCGGGCGGGCGCGGAGGGCGGGGCCGCCGGGGCGGCAGGGCTTGTACGATCCGCGGTTCGAGCACGACAGCTGCGGGGTGGGGTTTGTGGCCGATGTGAAGGGGCGGCGGTCGCACTCGATCATCCGGCAGGCGCTGACGATCCTGATCAACCTGCGCCATCGGGGCGCCTGCGGCTGCGAGGCCAACACGGGCGACGGGGCGGGGATCCTGATCCAGATGCCGCACGCATTCCTGCGGCAGGCCGGCGCCGAGCACGGGCTGGCGGTGCCCGGTCCGGGGGAGTATGGGAGCGGGCTGGTGTTTCTGCCGGAGGACGCCGCGGACCAGCGGCGCTGCCGGCGGATGTTCGAGGAGATCGTGCGGGAGGAGGGCCAGGCGTTTCTGGGGTGGCGGGCGGTGCCCGTGAACCGGTCGCCGATCGGCGCCTCGGCGCGGCGGTGCGAGCCGGAGATCTTCCAGGTGTTCATCGGGCGGGCCGGGCGGTTGGCGGAGGACGCGGCGTTCGAGCGCAAGCTGTATGTCATCCGGCGGCGGGCGGAGAATGCGATCCGGCATTCCGGGCTGAAAGGATGCCAGGATTTCTACATCGCCAGCCTCTCGCACAAGACGCTGGTGTATAAAGGCATGCTGACGGCCGAGCAGCTCGAGGTGTTCTTCCCCGAGCTGAGCGATCCCGCCCTGGAGAGCGCCCTGGCGATGGTGCACTCCCGGTTCAGCACAAACACCTTCCCGAACTGGCCGCGAGCGCATCCGTACCGATACGTCGCGCACAACGGGGAGATCAACACGCTGCGCGGGAACATCAACTGGATGCATGCCCGGCAGGCCATGCTCGAGTCGGATCTGTTCGGGGACGACCTGCCCAAAGTGCTGCCGGTGATCTGCCCCGACGGCAGCGATTCGGCCATGTTCGACAACTGCCTCGAGTTTCTGGTGCTGTCGGGCCGGTCGCTGCCCCATGCGATGATGATGATGATCCCCGAGCCCTGGTCCAACCACGAGGGCATGAGCCCGGCGAAGAAGGCGTTCTATGCGTATCACAGCTGTCTGATGGAGCCGTGGGACGGGCCGGCATCCATCGCGTTCACGGACGGCGTGCGGATGGGGGCGGTCCTGGACCGGAACGGGCTGCGGCCGTCGCGCTATTACGTGACGCGGGACGAGCGGGTTGTGATGGCGTCGGAGGTGGGAGTGCTCGACATCCCGGCGGAGGAGGTGCGGCTCAAGGGGCGGCTCCAGCCGGGGCGGATGCTCCTGATCGACACCGCCGAGGGGCGGATCGTGGCGGACGAGGAGATCAAGGAGCGGACCGCTGGGGCGGAGCCCTACACGGTCTGGCTCGAGGCGAACCGGGTGCGGCTGGAGGATCTGCCACCAGCCCCGCGCCCGCAGGAGCCGGATCACTCGACCGCCCTCGAGCGGCAGCAGGTTTTTGGCTACACCTACGAGGATCTTCGCGTCCTCATGACGCCGATGGCGCGCGACGGGGTCGAAGCCATCGGATCCATGGGGAACGACACGCCGCTGGCGGTGCTCTCGGACCGCCCCCAGCTGCTCTACAACTACTTCAAGCAGATGTTTGCGCAGGTCACCAACCCTCCGATCGACGCCCTGCGGGAGGAGCTGGTCACCTCGACCGCGACCACCATCGGCTCGGAGGGCAACCTGGTGAAGCCCAAGCCGGAGAGCTGCCGGCTGATCTGGCTGCCGCACCCGATCCTGACCAACGACGATCTCGAGCGGCTGCGGCAGGTCGACCGGCCGGGTTTCCAGGCGGTGACGCTGCCGATCCTGTATCCGATCGCCGATGGAGCCGGCGGCCTGGAACGCGCGATGGAGCACCTGTATCGACAGGCGGACCAAGCCATCGCCCGGGGGACCAACATTCTGATCTTGTCCGATCGCGGTGTGGATGCGGCTCAGGGCCCGATCCCGGCTCTGCTGGCGGTGTCGGGTCTGCACCATCACCTCATTCGGAACGGGACGCGGACGAGAGTTGGCATGATCCTCGAGTCGGGCGAGCCGCGCGAGGTCCACCATTTCGCGCTGCTGATCGGCTACGGTGCGGGAGCGGTGAACCCGTATCTGGCGTTCGAGTCGCTCGAGGACATGATTCGGCAGGGATCGATCGAGAACCTGGCGCCCGAGGCGGCCATCCGGAACTACGTCAAAGCCGTCGTCAAGGGCGTCGTCAAGGTGATCTCGAAGATGGGGATTTCGACGATCCAGAGCTATCGAGGGGCGCAGATCTTCGAGGCGGTGGGGCTGAGCACGCGGGTGGTGGAGAAGTACTTCACCTGGACGCCCTCGCGGATCGAGGGGGTGGGGCTGGAGATCATCGCGGAGGAATCGCGGCGGCGGCACGAGCGGGCCTTCCCGCCACGGCCGTCGGGCAGGGCGGTGCTCGATTCCGGGGGGCGGTTTCAGTGGCGGAGCGACGGCGAGATCCACCTGTTCAACCCCGAGACCATCCACAAGCTGCAGCTGGCGTGCCGCACGGGAAATTTCGGCGTGTTCCGGGAGTACAGCGCGCTGGTGAACCAGCAGGCTCGAAGGCTGTGCACGTTGCGCGGGCTGCTGGGGTTTCGGTTTCCGGCGCAGGTGGTGCCGATGGAGGAGGTGGAGCCGGTCGAGTCGATCGTGCGCCGGTTCAAGACCGGGGCGATGTCCTATGGCTCGATCAGCCAGGAGGCGCACGAGGCGCTGGCCGTGGCGATGAACCGGCTGGGGGGCAAGAGCAACACGGGCGAGGGCGGCGAGGATCCGGCGCGGTATGTGCCGGATCCCAACGGCGATTCGCGCAACAGCGCGATCAAACAGGTCGCCTCGGCGCGGTTCGGCGTGACCAGCCTCTACCTGGTGAACGCGCGCGAGCTGCAGATCAAGATGGCCCAGGGAGCCAAGCCGGGCGAGGGCGGCCAGCTGCCCGGGCACAAGGTCTACCCGTGGATCGCCAAGGTGCGGCACGCGACGCCGGGGGTGGGCCTCATCTCGCCGCCGCCGCACCATGACATCTACTCGATCGAGGATCTGGCGCAGCTGATCCACGATCTCAAGAACGCGAACCCGCAGGCGCGAATCAGCGTCAAGCTGGTGTCGGAGGTGGGCGTGGGCACCGTCGCGGCGGGCGTCGCCAAGGCCCATGCGGACGTCGTGCTGATCAGCGGCTACGATGGGGGGACGGGGGCTTCGCCGCTGACGAGCATCCACCATGCGGGCGTGCCGTGGGAGCTGGGGCTGGCCGAGGCGCACCAGACGCTGCTGCTGAACGATCTGCGCAGCCGAATCGTCGTGGAAACCGACGGCCAGCTCAAGACGGGGCGGGACGTGGCGATCGCCTGCCTGCTCGGCGCCGAAGAGTTCGGGTTCGCAACGGCGCCGCTGGTGGTTTTGGGCTGCATTCTGATGCGGGTGTGCCACCTGAACACCTGCCCGGTGGGCGTCGCGACGCAGGATCCGCGGCTGCGGAAGAATTTCGCCGGCGATCCGGCCCATGTGGTCCGCTTCATGCGCTTCATCGCCGAGGAGGTGCGGGAGCTGATGGCCCAGCTAGGATTTCGGACGATGGACGAGATGGTGGGGCGGGTGGACCGGTTGGATGTGCGAAAGGCGGTGGATCACTGGAAGGCGCGCGGCCTGGATTTCAGCGCGCTGCTCCACGTGCCGGAGCTGCCGCCGGCGACCGGCCGGTATTGCCAGGTTCCCCAGGATCACGGGCTCGATCAGGCGATGGATCGGCAGTTGCTGCTGCCCCTGTGCGAGCCAGCCCTGGCCCGGGCTGAGCCGGTCCGGGCCACCCTGCCAATCCGCAACTCGAACCGCGTGGTCGGGACCATGCTGGGCAGCGAGGTCACCCGGCGGCATGGCGCTGCGGGCTTGCCCGAGGATACCATTCGCCTGCGATTCAAGGGATCCGCGGGCCAGAGCTTCGGGGCATTCGTGCCGCGGGGGGTGACCCTGGTTCTGGAGGGAGACGCCAACGATTACGTCGGCAAGGGGCTCTCGGGCGGCAAGATTGTGGCCTATCCGCCGGAGGGGTCGCTGTTCGCGCCCGAGGAGAACATGATCATTGGGAATGTGGCCCTGTATGGCGCCACGGGGGGCGAGGCCTACATCCGAGGCATGGCGGGCGAGCGGTTCGCAGTCCGAAACAGCGGGGCGCAGGCGGTGGTCGAGGCGGTTGGCGATCACGGGTGCGAGTACATGACCGGTGGGCGGGTGGTGGTGATCGGGCCGACGGGCCGGAACTTTGCGGCGGGGATGTCCGGCGGCATCGCCTATGTCCTGGATCCGGCCGGCGATTTCGCGGGCCGATGCAACCGGCAGATGGTCGAGCTCGAGCGCCTGGAGGACGCCGAGGAAACCGAGGAGGTCCGCCAGATGATCGAGCGGCACGCGATGCATACCCGAAGCGATCGGGCGCGCGAGATCCTGGATCGCTGGGAGACGGCGGCCCCGCAGTTCGTCAAAGTCATGCCCAAGGATTACCAGCGGGCGCTGCGTCTCATGGAGCAGGTGAAGGAGTCCGGCCTCAGCGGCGAGGAAGCCGTCATGGCGGCCTTCGAAGCCAACACCCGGGATGCAGCCCGGATCGGCGGCGGTTGAACCCAATCCACACCCAAGGCACCGAGGATTCAAACATGGGAAAGCCCACGGGATTTATCGAGTATGCGAGGCAGGCAGCGGCGGAGCGGCCCACGGCCGAGCGCCTGGGCGACTGGCGCGAGTTCCATCTGCCGGCGGACCTGGCCGGGCTGAGGCGCCAGGCGGCCCGATGCATGGATTGCGGCACGCCATTCTGCCACACGGGCCATCTCCTGGCGGGCATGGCGTCCGGGTGCCCCATCCACAACCTCATTCCGGAATGGAACGACCTGGTCTATCGGGGGCTGTGGCGCGAGGCGCTCCAGCGGCTGCTCCGGACCAACAACTTTCCGGAGTTCACCGGCCGGGTCTGCCCGGCCCCGTGCGAAGGATCCTGTGTCCTGGGGATCATCGATCCTCCGGTGGCGATCAAGCAGATCGAGTGCGAGATCATCGAGAAGGGATTCGCCGAGCAGTGGGTGAGACCGGAGCCGCCCTCGATGCGGACGGGCAAGCGGGTGGCGGTCGTGGGATCGGGGCCCGCGGGGCTGGCCTGCGCAGCCCAGCTGAACCGGGCAGGGCACCTGGTCACCGTGTTCGAGCGCGCCGACCGGCCGGGCGGATTGCTCCAGTACGGCATTCCCAACATGAAGCTCGACAAGCAGGTCGTTCAGCGGCGGATCGAATGCATGGAGCGTGAGGGGATCCAGTTCGTCTGCGGCACGGAAGTGGGGCGCGACTATCCGGCGAGCCGCTTGCGGGAGGAGCATGACGCGGTTGTGTTGTGCCTGGGGGCGACCAAGCCGCGCGACCTGCCCGTCGAGGGGCGCTCGCTGGGAGGGATCCATTTCGCCGTGGATTTTCTGACCGCGAACACCCGGCGGCTGCTGGGGAGCGGAGAGGACGCCCGTTTCATCGATGCCGCCGCGCGAGATGTCGTGGTCATCGGAGGCGGCGACACCGGGACGGATTGCGTGGGCACATCCCTGCGCCATGGCTGCCGGAGCCTGGCCCAGCTGGAGATCCTGCCCCGCCCGCCGGACCAGAGGCCGCCGGACAATCCATGGCCGCAATGGCCAAAGGTCCACCGGGTCGATTACGGCCAGGAGGAGGCGGCCGCGAAATTCGGCGCCGATCCACGCCGGTATTGCGTCATGACGAAGCGGTTCCTGGGCGATTCGCAGGGCCGCGTGGCCGGGCTCCACATAGTGCGGGTCGAGTGGCGCCGGAACGATCAAGGGGGCTGGGCCCACTGTGAGATCCCAGGCACCGAGGAGACCTTGCCCGCCCAGCTCGTGCTCCTGGCTCTCGGGTTTCTGGGCCCGGAAGACCGCCTGCTCCAGGAGCTGTCGGTCTTGAGGGATGAACGCTCGAATGCCAAGGCGCCCGCCGGAAAATACACCACGAATGTGGCGAGGGTGTTCGCCGCAGGAGACGCCAGGCGGGGCCAAAGCCTGGTTGTTTGGGCGATCCACGAGGGCCGTGGCGCCGCGCGCGAGTGCGATCGGTTCCTGATGGGCAGCACAATGTTACCGTAGCCGCCTCGAGACAGGATTTGACCGAGCGATCCGGCAAGCCGGATGAGCCCCATCGCTGTCCTTCAAGGATTGCGCAGGATGGCCGCCAAGGCGCGATGATCGATCTTGCCCGTGCCGAGCTTGGGGATCTCGGGGACCGTCTTGAGCTCGCCGGGGAGGCAGAGGTTCGAGCATTTCTGCTCCTGCAGGCAGCGGCGGATCCGGTCCAGCGTCAGGCGGGGTTCGTTGGCCACGGCGACAATGGCCTCGCCTTTGGCCGAATCGGGCACGGCCAGGACGGCGACCGCGCAGCGGTGACCCATGTCGGGGAATGCGCCGGCGAGCGTGTCTTCGATGGCCGTGAGGCTGACCATTTCACCGCTGATCTTGGCGAAGCGTTTCACTCGGCCAAGAATGAAGACGAAGCCGTCGGCATCCACGCGGACGATGTCGCCGGTGTCGTACCAGCCGCCCGTTGCCTGGAATCGCGCGTTGGGCTCGGGATTGAGGTAACCACGCATGATGTTGGGCCCCTGCACCGACAGGCGGCCGCCCTCCGCAACGCCTTCGACCGGCTCGATCCGGTGCCGGAGACCGGGCATGAACCGGCCAGCGGACCCCTCGCGGTTCGCCATCGGCACGTTGACCGACAGGCACGGGCTGCACTCCGTCACCCCATACCCTTCGAGAATCCGCACCCCGAACCGCCGGGCGTAAAGGTTCCGCGTGCTCTCCTGGACCTTTTCCGCACCCGCAAACAGGTAGCGCAGGGTGCGAAAGTCGTACGGATGCGCAAAGCGCGCGTAGCCCTTCAGGAACGTATTCGTGCTGAGCATGATCGTGCAGCAGCGATCGTAGACCGCGTAGGGGACCAGACGGTAGTGCAGCGGAGATGGATACAGGAAGACGTGCAGCCCGCGAACCAGCGGCAGCAAGGCGCCCACCGTCAGGCCGAAACTGTGGAACAGGGGCAGTGCGTTGAACATGCGGTCGTGGTCCTCGATGTCGGACACGATGAGCATCTGCCGGATGTTGGCCAGGAGATTGGCATGGGTCAGCTCGACGCCCTTGGGTTCGCCCTCCGAGCCGCTGGTGTAGAGGATCACGGCTGGACTGCCACCCTGGCAGTGCCGGCGGGCGGCCCGGCGCAGCCCGCGGCCCTTGCCGATCCATTGGCAAAACAGAGCCAGCAAAGTCCGGGATCGAGACATCGATGCGCGGATGTCCTCGAGATAGACGAGGCCAAGGCCCGCCTCGATCAGGGGTTGTGCGGAAAGGCGGGCGCGTTCGAGAAACAGGCGGGAGGTGATCACCTGCCGCAGCCCGCCCAGACGGCAGGCTGCCAGAATGGCTGCCAGCCCGGATGAGTAGTTGAGAATCGCGGGGATCTTGCCCGCTCCCCAGAGGCTGAGCAGGACGGTCGGCATGGCATTGGTGTTGGGCAGGAGCACGCCCACCCGGGGCGAGCCGGGATCGAGCCCGGTCCGCCATGGCTTGGCCAGCAGGCTGGCGCCCGTCAGCAAACGCCGATACGTGATCGTCTGGCGGGTGAAATCCTCGAGCACAACCTGGCCGGGCCGCTGTCGGGCCATGTCGAGAACGGCCGTCAGGACGTCCCCTGCGCCATGCTCCATCTCGACCGCCAGCTGTTGTTCCATGATTTGGTCCCGCAGCCAGTCCGTGATCCGCCGGCGGCTCACTGCGGACGCCAGGCCTCGGCCTTCGGGCGGAGAGAGGACGGGGCTGAAATGGACGGACACACGCGGCCACCAGCGCTTCCATCCGGCATGGCGCGCCCACCGCAGACGGTTCACGCCGCGGAGGTAGGCGGTGATGACGCGGGCGCCTGATTTCTCGATCAGAAAACCCGTGCCGTCAAACAGCTTCATCAGCGATCCCGTCAGCGACATCCGGCCCTCGGCGAACAGGACCAGGCGCCCCCCGCGCGCCAGGTACTGCGCCATGTGCCGGGCCGCATAGGGCGATGCGGTGTCGACCGGAAAGGTGCGCCGGTTCACCATGATCCAGCGATGCAGGAACGTGTTTTGGGCCGTGACCAGCGAGGTCACGAACCGCCAGTCGGGATCCAGGCAGGAGCCCAGGAACAGCCAGTCGATCCATGACAAGTGGTTCGGCACGAGAAGGACGGGCCCGGGCGCGTTCAGGACCTCCCGATGATACGCGCGAAAGCCGAAACAGAGCCGGAGCCCGATCCGTATCAGGCGCTGCAAGAGACGGAACAGAATGGATTTCATCCGTGGGATTCGCAATGGGATCCAAGCGCGGACCAGTCGCGCGGCCGATCGGAGACCGGCCGCAGGATGGCCATGGCGATCGCGACCATGCCGAGCAGAGTGAGGGTGGCCAGGCCCTGGCCTTGCAGGGTGGACAGGCCGAGGATCCCGCGGCCGAACTCGAAGGTCAGCCAGTAGATCACCGGCCCGGTGATCGCCGAGAATCGTCCCACCATGCCATACAATCCGTAAAACTCGCCCACCCGGTCCGGCGGCGTGAGCCGAAGCATGAATGGCCGGTCCGCCGCCCAGGTTCCGCCCAGAGCGATCCCCACGCCGATCGCCAGAGGATACATCGTCGCCATCGGCAGTTGCGCCAGGCCGATCGCGCCCGCGCTGGCGAAAAGGACGAGCCACGTGACGAGCACGACGCTCAAGGTGCGCTTGGGCCCCCACCGATCGGCCAGGCGGCCCCAGAGCAGCCCGCCGATCACGGCGCACCCGATCGCAAAAAAGAAGATCAGGTTCTTTTGGCGGTGCTGCTCATCGATCCCCAGCCCGTCCGTCTGCCCCACATACAGCACGAACAACGCCATGTTGCCAATCACGGTGTTGATCGCATCGGTGTAGAACACGCGGCCGATCAGAAACCGTCCCAGGCCCGGATAGGCCCGGGTCGAGCGCAGGGTCCGGATCGTTCGGGCCGTGGATTCGCGGATGGCATGGAAGTTGATCGGCGCCGGATGCGGATTGCCCCGCTCGCGCACGAAGATCATGCAGGGCAGGGCGAAGGCCAGGAAGCTCAGAGCGATCAGCGGGAACAGCAGCCAGCGGTGGCTCCCCGCCAGCAGCCAGCCGAAGCTGACCGCGATGAAGGCGCCCAGGTACCCAAAGCCAACCCCCAGACCGCCGATCCAGCCGCGGTTCTCCTCGGTGCTGACCTCGGGCAGGAGCGCATCGTAAAACTGCACTCCGGCCTGGTAGGCGATGTTCGCGGCGACGAACAGCAGGAGGGTCATGCCATACCCGACCCGCGTCAGAAGCGCCGTGAGCAGCACGCAGACCGTCGTGCTGACCGTCAGGAACGGCAGCCGCCGGCGCGCGCGATCCGTCATCGCGCCCAGCAGAGGCGAGACCACGAAAATGATCCCCATGGAAAGGGCGACCATCTGGTTGTTGACGCTGACGGAGCGGTCGCCTCGGACCTCCTTGAGCCACTCCGGGAAATATACCGAGATCACCCCCATGGAGAAGATGGTATTGGCCAGATCGTACAGGATCCAGCTCACGACGGCCCGGCGGGCGGGTGGCGCGGGCGGAGGGCCGTCGGGGGCCTTGGCGGCCGAAGAGGCCGATGGCGGGGCAGGGGAGGCGTTCATGGCTTTCGGGTGGTGATCCGAGTTTTCGAGGGATCCGGGGGCTGCAGGGCCGAGAGGTTGCCCGACTGGCGGATGGCTTGGGCGGCGATGGCTTCCAGATCCGCCCGCAAGGAGGCCACCCTCGGGCTGGGCACTCCGGCGCAAACCTTCTCCGCCGCCCTGTAATAGTGGGGGAGGATTGACTCGACCAGCCGGCGGCCGCGGGGCGTGAGGACGACCCGCTGCGCCCGGCGGTCGCCGGGGATTGGCTCGCGCCGCAGCAGCCCTCGCGCGGCGAGGCGATCGACGAGCCCTGTGACGTTCGACCGGTGCATGATGAGCTGCCGGCCGAGCTCGGTCGGGCGGAGGCCCGCGGCCCGGTGATGGAGCAGGTTGAGGACGTTGAACTGGCTGGGGCCGACGCGCCAGCGGCGGAAGAACCGGCGGCTGCCGTCCCAGACGGCATCGGCGGCGCGGAGCAGGGCCAGGAGGGCGTCCACCCGGGGGCCCGGACAAGAGCCAGGATCGTGCATGCACAAAATCTATATATCGAATGTTTACATGTCAACATAAATCGCCGGCGCACGGCGCGCCCCTCCAAGGGCGGCCGCCGCCCCGGGGCGCGCGCGGCCGGCCGGCCTCAATCCGGGGTTGCGGGCCCGGGCGGGCCGGGGTAAGCAGGAGGGGATGAGAGACCGGGACGAACTGCGGCAGGCGGCCGTGATCCATGCGCTGCGGGCATGCCGGCTGTTCGCGGGGCTGGGGCTCGAAGAGGCGCGGGCCATCGCCCGCCTCTGCGTCCCGCAGCCGCTGGCCAAGGGCGAATACCTGTTCGCGCGGGGAGAGCCTTCGCGCGGGTTCTACGTGGTGCAGAGCGGGGCGATCAATGTCCATCGCCTGGGGCCCGCGGGCAAGGAGCAGGTCATCCACGTGTTCCGGGCCGGGGATTCCTTCGCGGAGGCGACGCTGGCGCCGGGAGGCGAGTACCCGGCCGACGCCCGCGCGCTGGAGCCGTCCCGAGTGCTGCTGGTCCGGAAGGCCGAGTTCACGGAGCTGCTGCGGCGGCATCCGGAGCTGGCGCTGCGGATGATCGGAGCCCTGAGCCGGCATCTTCAGGCCCTGGTCGAGCAGCTCGACGATCTCACCCTCAAGGACGTCGAGTCGCGGCTGGCGAGCTGGCTGTTGAGGCGATGCCCGGCGCCGCCGGGGGAGTCGCCCTGCCGGATCGAGCTGGCGGTGACCAAGCGGGTCCTAGCCGCCGAGCTCGGCACCGTCAGCGAGACCCTGTCGCGCACCCTGGCGAAGTGCCGCGACCAGGGATGGATCCAGGTCCAAGGCCGCGCCGTGACCGTGGTGAATCCGCGGAGGCTGGCCGAGCTGCTCCGGCAGCGGCACGGCGAGTGAGCCCGAAGACGTCACGAAAAACCTTGTCGAATCGCCGCGAAGGCGTAGACAATCTGGACGAACGCGAAACGAATCTATGGAAACGAACATGAATGGACTAACACGACGACAGTTTCTGGGCCGGACCACCCTGGCGGTGGGGACGGCGGCGATGGCATTCCCTTCCATCGGGCGCGTGCTGGGCGCCAACAGCAGGATCAACGTCGCCTGCATCGGCGTGGGCGGCAAAGGCGATAGCGACACCAGCGACGCCGCCAAGTGCGGCGGCAACATCGTCGCCCTCTGCGATGTCGATCTGGGCACGCTGAACAAGAAGGCTGGCCAGTTCCCCGCGGCGAAGAAGTACCAGGACTACCGGAAGCTGCTGGAGGAAATGGGCCGGGACATCGATGCGGTGACGGTCTCGACGCCGGATCACAATCACGGGGTGGCGGCGATTCGCGCGATGAAGATGGGCAAGCACTGTTTCTGCCAGAAGCCGCTGACCCAGAACGTCTATGAGGCGCGCGTCATGCGCCAGCTGGCCAAGGAGAAGAACCTGGCGACCCAGATGGGCAACCAGGGGAGCGCCGAGAACGGCCTCCGCCGGGCCATCGAGGTGATCCAGGCGGGCGTGATCGGCAAGCCGCTCGAGCTGCACGTCTGGTCGAACCGCCCGATCTGGCCCCAGGGTCTGGACCGGCCGGCCGGCCAGGATCCCGTGCCCGAGTCGCTGGATTGGGATGCCTGGCTCGGGCCGGTGGCGTTTCGTCCATACAAGAAAGACATTTATCACACCTTCAAGTGGCGCGGGTGGTATGATTTCGGGACGGGCGCGCTGGGCGACATGGCGTGCCACACGGTCAACATGCCGTTCCGGGCGTTGAAGCTGGGGTATCCGAACGTGGTCGAGTCCGAGCTGAATTCGCGGATGTATCCGGAGACATTCCCGTTGACCTCGAAGATTCGATTCGAGTTCCCGGAGCGGGAGGGTCTGCCGCCGCTCAAGTTCTGGTGGTATGACGGCAATCCGGGCGGATCCATCAAGCCGTTGCGTCCGGACGCGGAGGCCACGAAGGAGATTGTGACCATGATGGGCAAGCTGCCGGGCAGCGGCGCGCTCATCGTCGGCGACAAGGGCAAGGTCTTCTCGCCTGACGATTACGGCGCCCGGTTCTACCTGGCGCTCAAGGGCAGCGAGGATTATGTCTCCGGCGACAAGCACCCGGCTTGCCAGGAGGTTCCCGTGTCGATCCCGCGCTCGCCGGGCCACATGCAGGAATGGTTCCGGATGATGAAGGAAGGCACTCCCGCCTTCTCGAACTTCGACATCGCCGCCTACCTGACCGAGATCATCCTGCTCGGGTGCGTCGCCTTGCGAGTGGGCGAGGGGTATCGCGTCGAATGGGACGGCCCGGCCATGAAATCGACGAACCTGCCGCAGGCGGCGAAGTTCGTCCGCCGCACCAACCGCACGGGCTGGGAAGCCTGAGACGGCCTTTTCCTCGGGAATCGAAACGTCCCGCCCTCCGCGGCGGGACGTTTTTTTTAATCGGCCCGATCGGCCCGATCGGCGGGCAAGGTGGGGCACGGGATCCGGCTTTGGCACAGGGCATTGCGCCCATGCACAGCGCAAGGATTTCACTGGCTTTCCCAGGCGCAATGCATAGGATGGAGAAGCGTCAGCCGTGACAGTCGTGTATGCGAAAGGTTAGCCATGGAAAATGCCAAGCGATTATATGAAGCGGTGCTGGAAGGCGATGCCAAGACGGCCCGTTCGGTGACCGAGGCCGCGCTGGCTGCGGGCGTGGATCCGCAGAAACTGGTGACGGAGCAGATGATCCCCGCCATGGACGAGGCGGGACGGCGCTTTGAATGCAACGAGTTTTTTGTCCCGGAGCTGCTGGTCTCGGCGCGGGCGATGAAGGCGGCGCTGGAGCTGATCCGCCCGCTGCTGGCGGCCCGGGGCGCCCAGCCGGCCGGGCGCGTCGTGATCGGCACCGTCAAAGGGGATTTGCACGACATTGGCAAGAACCTCGTGGCCGCGATGCTCGAAGGAGGCGGTTTCGAGGTGATCGATCTGGGTGTGGATGTGTCGCCGGAGCGGTTCGTGGCCACGGCGCGGGAGAAGGAGGCCCATCTGATCGCCCTCTCGGCGCTGCTGACCACGACCATGCCGTCAATGCAGGCCACTGTCGAGGCCCTGCAGCGAGCCGGGCTGCGCGAGCGGTTCAAGGTGATGATCGGCGGGGCGCCCATCACGCAAAAGTACGCCGACGAGATTGGGGCGGACGGTTATAGCGAGAATGCCGCAGGCGCCGTGGCGCTGGCGCGACGGCTGTCGGCGCCCATGTGAGGCCGGGGATGCATCCAACCATCGAATTGTTGCGGGCCGCGAGGCCGGTGCTGACCGATGGCGCCTGGGGCACGCAGCTCCAGGCCCAGGGACTGCAGCCGCACGAATGCCCGGACTCATGGAACCTGACCCACCCGGACCGGGTGCTGCAGGTGGCGCGGGCCTACGTCGAGGCCGGCAGCCAGGTGATCCTGACCAATACATTCGGCGCCAATGCGGTGCGCCTGGCCGGGTACGGATTGGCGGACCAGGCGGCGGCCATCAATCGTGCGGGGGTGGCGATCTCGCGGGAAGCGGCTGCGGGCCGAGCGCGTGTTTTTGCCTCGATGGGGCCAACGGGGAAGATGCTGTTGGACGGCACCATCACCGAAGCCGAGCTGGACCGGGTGTTTGAGGAACAGGCAATGGCGCTGGCGGAGGCGGGGGCAGATGCGCTCGTGGCGGAGACGTTCTCCGATCTCGAGGAGGCGGGGCCGGCGATCGCCGCCGCCCGGCGCACCGGGTTGCCGGTCGTGGCATCGCTGGTGTTCGACTCCGGGCGGGACAAGGATCGGACGATGATGGGAGTGGCGCCGGAGCGGGCGGCAAAGGCTCTGGAGGAGATGGGTGCGGATGTGGTGGGCGCCAACTGCGGCCAGGGCATTTCGGGATATGTCAGCGTGTGCCGCCGGATGCGGTCGGCGACCGGGGCGCCCCTGTGGATCAAGGCCAATGCCGGCTTGCCCGAGCTGGAGGCGGGCCGGGCGGTCTACCGGATCCAGGCGGAGGAGTTTGCGGGCCACGGGCCCGCGCTGGTCGAGGCCGGCGCCGATTTCATCGGCGGCTGCTGCGGGACCACGCCCGATTTCATCCGGGCCTTGCGACTGCGGATCAGGAAGCCATGAACAGCCGGGAACGTTTCTTCGCGATGCTCGATGGGCGGCCGGTGGACAGCCTGGTGCTGATGCCGATCACCATGATGTATGCCGCCGACCAGGCTGGGGTGCGCTATGGCGATTACGCGGCGGATCACCGGGTGCTGGTTGAGGCCCAGATCGTTACCGCCGAGAAGTTCGACCTGGATTACGTCTCCTGCATCTCGGATCCCGGCCGCGAGGCCGCCGATTGCGGGGCGGTCGTCAAGTTCTTCCCGGACCAGCCGCCCGCGATCGACGAGCAGCAGGCGCGTCTGGCGGACAAGATCGAGCTGGCACGGCTGCGGGCGCCGGATCCGCTGGGAGGGGGGCGAATGCACGATCGCGTCCGAGCGGCGGCGCTCTTCAAGGAGAGGGTCGGATATTCCAAGGTGATCGAGGGATGGGTCGAGGGCCCTTGCGCCGAGGCGGCCGACTTGCGCGGCATCAACTCCCTGATGATGGATTTCATCGATGACCCGGCGTTTGTGCAGGATCTGTTTGCGTTTGTGATCGAGATGGAGCTGCGGTTTGCCCGGGCGCAGATCGAGGCGGGTGCGGACATCATCGGCGTGGGAGATGCGGCGGCCTCGCTGGTGGGGCCTCGGATTTACGAGGAGATCGTGTGGCCTTGGGAGAAGCGGCTCGTGGACGGCCTGCACGCCCTGGGCGCTCGAGTCCGGCTCCACATCTGCGGCAACACCAGCCGCATTCTCGATGGCATGGGGAAGCTGGGCTGCGCGATCGTGGATCTGGATCTGGCGTCCATGGCTGACGGCAGGGCGAAGATGGGTCCGGACCAGATTCTATTGGGCAACATCCACCCGGTGCATGTGGTGAAGAACGGCACTCCGGAGGCGGTCACCGCCGCCATCGCCGCCTGTCATCGTGAGTGCGCGCCGCGGTTCATTGTGGGGGCGGGCTGCGAGGTTCCTCGGGGCACCCCGGCAGAGAACATGATGGCCCTCACGCGCTACGCCCGGGAGCATCGGCCTTAGGGTCTGTGCCTTAGGGTCTGCGCGCCGAATCGCGGGCCTGATGGACGGCCTTGGAAGAGGGGCCGCTCAACGTCTCCCCGGATGCCCGGGCCGGTCAATGCTTGGGCCGGAGGAGGATGGCTTTTTTGTTGGTGCCTTCGACCTCGACGCTGTGCGTTTCGACGGTGGGATCGTCCTTGAGGGCGTTATGGACGATGAAGCGGTCGAAGGCGTTGAGGGGCTCGAGCTCGACGATGTCGCCCCAGCGGCGGACCTTTTCGGCAGCCTCGCGGGCTTTGGTGATGAGGGCTTCGCGGGCCTGGGTGCGGTAATTGGCGACATCGAGCAGGACCTTGGGGGCTTGCGGATCCTTCTGGAAGATCAGGCGGTTGGTCAGGTACTGGAGCGCCACGAGTGTCTGGCCCTTGCGTCCGATCAGTCGGCCTGCGTCGTCGGACTTGACCTCAAGCAGGGGGCCCTCTTCGAGCTGGTGTTCCTCCACAGTGGCATCGAATCCGAGTTTGCTGAGCAGTTCTTCGAGGATGGCTTTGTTGGAGGCGGGCATAAGGTTTGAGTGGTGTCAGGATGCGTGGTCGGATGGGAGGAACCAGGCGGTTCAGGGTTTGTGCTTGCGGCGGTTGCCGCCAGCCGTCGGCGCCGCCCCCGCGGCGCCGGGGATTGCATGGGGATCGACGGTGCGAGTCAGTTTCGTCTGCGCGATGGTCAGCAGGTTTTGCACAGTCCAATACAAAGTCAAACCCGCGCTGAAGTTATACAAGAAAACCATGAACATCAAGGGCATATATTTCATGATTTTCTGCTGCATGGGATCCATGCCGGGGGAGGGGGGGGTCAGCCGCGCCTGCCAGATCATGGTTGCCCCCATCAGGAGCGGCAGCGGGTTGACGGGGAAGTTGAGGCCGGGGATGGTCCAGATGGTGTCGGCGGTGGACAGGTCATGGGCCCAGAGGAACGTGGCGCCGCGGAGCTCGATGGCGCTGCGGAGCATGTAGAAGAAGCCGATGAACACAGGGATCTGAAGCAGCATGGGGAAGCAGCCGCTCATGGGGCTGACCTTGTTGGCCTTCATGAACTCCATGAGCTTGAGATTCATCTTGCGCGGGTCCTCCTTGTATTTCTCCTGGATCTCCTTCATCTGGGGCTGGAGGGCGGCCATCCGCTTCATCGAGCGCGTGCTGGCGTTGGTCAGCGGCCAGAACAGGAGCTTGATGAGGATGGTGATGACGATGATGCTGATGCCGTAGCTGAGGCCGACGGCGTGGAGGCCGTTCATGGACAGGAGGAGCGCCTTCGAAAAGAACCCGAAGAAGCCGCTGTAATCCATGATCAGATCCAGCTTGTTGCCCAACTGATGGCCCAGCCGGGCCAGGGTGTTGTACTCTTTGGGGCCGGCGTAGACAGTGAAGGCGCGCTCGATGGCTTGGCCGGGGTCGAGGGTGAATTCCGGGTAGGCCAGGGCCGCCTGGTATCCGTGCGGCTGGGCGATCAGCGTCGAGTCCTCGGCGCGCTGCTCCGGCGTGGGCGCCGGCAGCATGACGCGGCGGGCCAGCAGCCGCGGCGCCGGCTCGCGTGGCATGACCGCCAGGGCGAAGAACTGGTTCTGGACGGCCCCCCACACGGCGTTGGTCCTGGACATGAACTCGTGCCGAGGCGTCCCCGGCAGGCAGCCCAGGGTCCGGTTGGCGAACCAGCGTTCATCTGCCCGTTCAGCCTTGTCGCCATCGAACTTGATGACGCCCAGCATATCGACGCTTCGGTCCCGGGGGCTGATGGGTGTGGCGGTGCCGATGACGAACTCCTGATGCGGGATGGCGAGGGGCTGGCCGCCGCGGTTCTCGAGCCGGACGACGGCTTCGAGCAGGTAGTTCGAGCCCGGCGTGAATTCCTTGGTGATCGACAGCCCGTTGGTGAAGGACTTCTCGGCCCGGACCATTGCGCCGGTCCGGGTCAGCGTGAACTGGTTGTCCCCCTGGAGGACGGCGCTGCCCAGGAACGTGAGTGCGGGGACCGGCGCCGACCCGTTCAGCGTGGCGAGGTTCGTGTTCGACCGGTCATGCCGCCGATCGCTTCCGACGAGTTGGCGGTGGGCCTTGAGCTGGACCTCCTTCAGCCCGCCTCCGTGGGAGGTGAACACGTAATGCGATCCGTCGCTGTCGACCGCCATCAATTCCTCGGGCGCTTCCGGCTTGAGCCAGGTGGCGGGAGCCGTTGCCGTGAGCTCGGCCGTCGGGCCCGGAGGAGGCGGGTTGGACACGGCGGGGGTGGCGGCGGCCGGCAAAATGGAGTTGGTGGCAGCGATGGGGACTGCCTCGGGTGGCGCCGGCTTGGGCGGGTAGAGCCGGTTGACCAGGGGATACCAAGCTATCAACAAGAGGAATGATACTGCCAGGATGATCAGCGATTTTCGGTCCATGCAGGAGTCGCGTCAGGGATTGGACGGCACGATAGGTGACTGGCCGCTGGTCGCTCCCGCGGCGGCCGGACGGATGCGCGGGGCGAGAACGGATGGGGGGCGGTTGAGATTCCGCGCGGCATGCGCCGGATGGGATGGAGCCAGGGACAGGCCTTTCTGCATCCGGGGCGGCACCGGGTCCCATCCACAGCCGCCCCAAGGATGACACCGCAGCACGCGGCGCAACGAGAGGGCGAATCCCCGGCACAGCCCGTAGCGTTCAATGGCCTCGAGCGCATATGCGGAGCAGCTGGGCGTGAAACGGCAGCCCACTCCTGGGCCGAAAATCGCCGCCTTGGCCGGCGAGATGCACCACCGGTAGAAATGAATGGGCAGGGTCCCCAGAAGGCGGATTCCGCTCACCGCAGCAGTCCAGCCCGCCGCAATCCAGCCAGGTAATCCCGCTCGACGGTCGTGAAGGATCGGCAGGCAGCGGGCGTCCGCGCCACCAGGACGATATCCACCGGTTGGGTGAGATCCCATTGGTGGCGCCGGAAGGCTTCGCGCAAGAGGCGCCGGGCGCGGCTGCGCGCGACCGCGCCGCCGAGGCGGCGGTGCGTGACCACTCCCAGCCGCGGCGGGCTCCCGGGCGGGAGCAGGACCCAGTTCAGAATAAGGCATCCGCAGAGCCGGCGCTGGCCCTGGCGCTTGATCTCCAGGTAGCGGCGGCGCGACGGCAGCCGTGAACTCCGCGGCAGGCGGCATCGTGGAACCGGATCGGCAGCCATGCCGACCTCGTTCAATGGTTACACGGGGGTCAGGCGTTTCCGCCCGACACGGCGCCGGTTGGCAAGGATGGCGCGGCCGCTCTTCGTGCGGTTCCGGCTCAGAAAGCCATGCTGACGCACACGACGGCGTCGCGACGGTTGAAAGGTCCGTTTCATGCTTATTACGTTTGTATGGAAGGGCGAGCCTGCAATGCGCACCCCTGGTTCCAGCCCGCCCATCCGAGTCCCGGATTCAACGGGAGGAAAGACCTTACCAGCGAAGCCCCGAGTGTCAAGCGTGGCTCGCCCTTGTCATCCGGCCTGGGTTTGGTAGGCTGGCAGCCATATATGGTCGTGCGGTTCACCAAGATGAACGGCGCCGGCAACGATTTCGTGCTGATCGACAATCGCGATGGCCGGCTTTGTTTGTCGGGAGACCAGGTGGTCAGGCTGTGCCACCGGCAGCGGGGCATTGGCGCCGACGGGTTGCTGCTCCTGGTGCCAGGGCCGGCCGGGTCCGCCGAATGGGCATGGGATTTTTTCAACAGCGACGGCAGCCGCGCCGCCATGTGCGGCAACGGCGCCCGCTGTTTTGCGCGTTTCGTCCAGCGGTTAACCGGCGCCGGCCGCACCGTCCGATTCGCCACGGGCGCCGGCTTGATCACGGCCGAGCTGGACCAGGACATGGTGACGGTGGACCTGACATCCCCTCACGCTCTGCGATTGAACCAGCCCCTCCGTTTGGGCGAGCAGACCCTCACCGTCCACTCCATCAATACGGGCGTGCCCCACGCAGTGCTGTTCGTCCCGGATGCCGATCGATGTGCGGTCGGCAGGCTGGGAAGCCAGATCCGGAGCCATCCCTTTTTCGCGCCCGACGGCGCGAACGTCAATTTCGTCGAGCTGCTCGCGCCGGGCAGGATCCGTGTTCGGACCTACGAACGCGGCGTTGAGGGTGAGACGCTCGCCTGCGGGACAGGCGTGACCGCGTCGGCCCTCATCGCCGCCCGGCTGCACGGATTCAAGCCGCCCATCGATGTCCGGGTTCAGGGAGGGGACTGGCTCCAGGTCTCCTTTTCCGGAACCGGCGAGTCCTTCGACCGGGTTCGGCTCAAGGGGCCGGCGGAATTTGTCTTTGAAGGCCAAATCGAACTGGAGCCGCAGGAGAATGCATCATGTGGACTGGAACCTACACCGCCATCGTCACGCCCTTTCGCCGAGGTAAGATCGATGAAAGCGCCCTCGCCCGGCTGATCGAGGGCCAGGTCCGAGGGGGCGTCGACGGCATTGTGCCCGCGGGAACGACGGGCGAATCGCCCACCCTCAGCTACGAGGAGCATATCGAGGTGATCCGGCTGTCGGTGCAATGCGCGCGCGGCCGGATTCGAGTTCTGGCGGGCAGCGGGGCCAACTCGACCAGCGAGGCGATCTTCCTTACTCAAGCGGCCGAGAAAGCCGGCGCCGATGGATCTCTCCAGGTGGCGCCCTATTACAACAAGCCGACCCCCGAAGGGCTCTTCCAGCATTTCCGCGCCATCGCCCAAGCCACCTCGCTGCCCATCCTTCTCTACAGCATTCCCGGCCGATGCGGCATCGAGATCCCGGTCGACACGATCCGGCGCCTGGCCGACCAGTGCCCCAACCTCGTCGGCATCAAGGAGGCGGGCGGCAATCCGGATCGGATCAGCCAGTTGCACGCAGCCTGCGGGCCGCGGTTCGCCCTGATGAGCGGAGACGATTCCCTGACGCTGCCCTTCATGGCGGTGGGCGCCCATGGGGTTATCAGCGTCGCCTCGAACATTATCCCCAAGGAGGTCAGCCGAATGGTCGGCGCCTTCCTCCAAGGCGATCTCCGCCAGGCGTTGAAGATCCATGGGCGATTTTTCCCGCTCTTCAAGGCCCTGTTCGTCGAGACCAATCCGGGACCCGTGAAGGCCGCTCTGTCGATGATGGGGCTCATGAACGAGGATCTCCGTTTGCCTCTGGTGCCGCTCACCCCGGAGCACCGGGCTGCATTGAAAGCGGCTCTTGTCCAGTGCGGCCTGCTGGGCCGCCGGCTGCGCAAGCGCTGAACCGTCCGCCTCCATTTCGAACATGACCAAGATCATCATCGCAGGCAGCCGGGGCCGGATGGGGCAGGCGCTGCTGGCCGCCGCGGGCCAGTTGACAGAAGTCCAGGTGGTGGGACAGGTGGATCTCGGCGACAGCCTCCTGCCGTTCATCGAGCAGGCGGACGTCGTGATCGACTTCAGCCATCACGACGCCACGCCCGCCATGGCCGCCCTCTGCCATCAGCGCCGCAAGGCCATCGTCATCGGGACCACGGGCCACTCTGAGATCGAGCAGCAGTCGATCCGGGCGCTGCGGGATCGGGTGCCCATGGTCTGGTCCTCCAACTATTCCAGCGGAGTCAATGCCTTGTTTTGGCTGACCCGGCGCGCCGCAGAGATTCTTGGACCGGACTTCGATCTCGAGGTGATCGAGATGCACCATCGGCTCAAGAAGGACGCCCCGAGCGGCACCGCGACAACCCTGGCCCAGATCCTTGCCGAGGTCCGCCAGCTCGCGTGCCCGGAGGCGCTGCGCCACGGGCGCCAGGGCTTGGTGGGGGAGCGGCCGGCAGCCGAGATCGGCGTGCACGCCGTGCGCGGCGGCGATGTGGTGGGGGATCACACCGTCCTGTTCGCCGGCGCGGGCGAGCGTCTCGAGCTGGTGCATCGGGCCTCCAGCCGCGAGACATTCGCCCGGGGCGCGTTGCGCGCGGCCCTGTGGGTGGTCGGTCAGCCCCCCGGCCTTTACACCATGCAGGATGTGTTGGGGCTGAGATGATCGATGGGCAACGGACTTATGACCTGGGCGTATGTTGGTTTGGGGGCCAACCTTGGGAATCCGGCCCTGGCTGTGCGATTGGCCATGCAGCAAATGGCCTCATTTCCGATCAAGGAAATGGCCTGCTCCTCGATGTGGGAGACGACGCCCGTCGCGTGTCCTCCCGGTTCGCCGATGTTCATCAACGCGGTGGCCGGCCTGCTGATCGAGCCCGCCGAAACCCCGGAATCGCTGTTGGATCGCCTCCAAGGGATCGAGCGCGAATTCGGGCGACAGCGCGGGACGGGGGTCAACGAGCCTCGATCGTTGGACCTGGACCTGCTGGCCTTCGGGCAGGAAACACGGAGCACGGCTTCCTTGGTGCTGCCGCATCCGCGCGCTCATCGACGCCGATTCGTGCTGGCGCCCTGGGATGAAATCGCTCCCGACCTGATTCTTCCGGGGCAATCTCTTCCGATTCGCGCGCTCTTGGCGCGGCTCGGCTCCGGCGAGATGGTCCGCCGGATGGCAGACGAGTAGCGATCCTTCGTTGCAGTCCGGGTTCCCTGAGCGGGCGTTTGGAGCCAGGTTACCAATCGCCGCGTGAGGGCACGCGGCCTACATCGTGCGCGCGCGCCCCCATGCAGGCCGGGTCCCCCGACCGGGCGTTTGGAGCCAGGTTACCAATCGCCGCGTGAGGGCACGCGGCCCACATCGTGCGCGCGCGCCCCCATGCAGGCCGGGTCCCCCGACCGGGCGTTTGGAGCCAGGTTACCAAGCGCCGCGTGAGGGCGCGCGGCCTACATCGCCCGCGTCGACCTCATGTAGGCCCGGCCCCCTGGCCCGGCGTTGTGGACTGATGAGGCTCTGGAGAGTCCCATAACCGATCGATCAGCTCGACGATCCGGTCCACCAGGACCTGACCGCCATCGGGGCCCACAATCCCGCTCTCGACGACCGCGCTGTACCCGCCGCCCGCCACCGCGCGCCGGGTCGGCAGGTAGCGGCCGCTGCCCCCGGTGAGCTGGATCACCAGCGTCTGCTCGGCCTTGCTGCGGCTCTTGATCTGGACTCCGTAGTCCTGAAACAGCTCGAAGGGGCAGGTGGCGATCGCGATGTCGCCAATCCGCAACACGTGGACCTCGGCGGTGCAGGTCGGCGCGGCGTCCTGTGTCTGGAAGCGGTGCATGGTTGCCTGGTACCAGGCGATGCGGTGGCTGGTGCCGCTCGTGCCTTTCAGGGCCTCGATTTCCTTGCGCGCCTCGGCCGCTTCCTCCTCCGTGACCTTCCGCGCGGGCAGGACCAGATCCACCGCTCGATGACCGAAGGGCACTGCGGTGCGGATGTCGCCCCGAGTCAGCTCGCCGATCTCGATCGCCTCGCTCGAGATGAGCCGTCCAATATCCTGCGTGCGGGTGAGCCCTCGCAGCCTGAGCATGCGCTCCTCGGCCGCCTTGCGATACAGCCAATGCGGGGAGAGATCGCCCGCTGCTCCGGGCCAGCCGAGCACGCAGAGATCGGGGGTGATGACGGCGCGCAGCCGCTCCCGCACGTCGTGCCAGAAATCGGCATTCACGGAGGATCGGTGCTCGGCGACCTGGGATGGGCAGGCGACATTGATCCCCGACGCGATCAGCTTCCGCTGCCCATCCCAGAAGAAGAGCAGCTCCAGCCCGTGGTCTTCGCCCCCTTCGATCCCGCGGAAATCGGGCTGGCGGGTCGAGCCGTACATCTTCGCGGCGCCATCGGCGTAGACAGCCCGCCGGTTGTGCCCGACCACGGTATGCCCGAGCCCCCAGCTCACACCGCCCGGCTGCCGCCGCTCCCATGCCCGCGCCGCAACCTCGGCCAGCTTGCCCGCCAGGCTCTCGACATACTCGGCCGGCTGCATCACGCCTTCCGCCGGAATCTCGTACTTCCCTTCCTCGGTCACGGGCGCGGTGTGGGTGTGGGTAGCGGTCAGGATCAGTTTGCGCGGATCGACCGCCGGCAGCTTCGCGCTCAATTGCCCGCGGATCAGCGGCGGCAGCGCCTTTCGAATGGCCACGATATCGACCGAAACAAAGATCGCCTCGTCGATAGACTGGCCGCCATCTCGAGCCTCGATCGCCACGGCGGTCGCCAGGAGCGGATTGTCGATGTTGGTGGAGATGCGCGTGTTGAACTGGCCGTCGAGAGCGACCGGTCTTTCGGGCGTGATATCGGTGCAGGCGGCGCCGATGTGCAGCTCAGCCCCACTGCACCGGATCAGCGCCGTGGCAGCCAGCAGGATCAGGAGCGCCCGGCCGGGCCGGCGCCGTCGAAGACCGAGGATCGTGGTCGTCTGCATGCGCAACGGATAGCAGGTTTCAGGCCCAGATCAATCCATTCGGAATGCCCGTTCGGCGCCTGGAAAAAGAAGAGCTGGAGCTGGCTTCGATGTCGACGAGTGCCTGAAGTGGTGAGAGTCAGCCCCTGAACCTGCCGCGCGATCACGACCGAATAGCGTCTCAAAGCAATGTTGACGCGGGCAACGGAACTCACTTGGACACGATCTTGAGCCGATAGAACATCCAGGGCTGAGGCGGGAGGGTTTCGAGGACCACGATCCGGTTCGATTCCCAGAACGGCTGGATGGCGGAAGGCGTCCATGTGGCAAGATCGCTCGAGAATTCGAGTTGGACGGCCAGGACGCCCTGTTCGAGAGCGCCGCGGAAGGAGCCAGGATCGGCTTCGATGCGGATTGCGCCGGTGCTCAGCATCGGCGCGAACGAAAGGATCCGCATCGGTTCCGTGGGAGAGGCCGTCCCCAGTTGAACGAGCAGGATGTCATCCAGATCGGGGCCGACCACGGTCCCACCCAAGGCCAGAATCCGGCCGTCCTCGAGGAGGGCGCATTCTTTGAACCAGTCGTTTCCGTTGACGTTGGCGTCGAAGGTGTAGACACCCTGATTGCCGAAATCCGGATCGAGCGTGCCATCGGGCAGATATCGCAGCAGCAGGGCATCGGTGTTGGCTCCGTTATGCCATTGGCCGGCAACGAGGATCTTGCCATCAGGCTGGACCAGGAGATCCTCCGCGAGATCGCTGCCTGTGCCTGGATTGCCAAAGTAAATGACGCCGCCCTGTCCAAATGCCGGATCCGGTTGCCCCTCGGGATCGAGCCGGAGCAAAAGCACGTCATCGCTGGCGCCGGTTGCGGAGCCGCGTCCGGCGGCCACGATCTTTCCATCGGTTTGGATCGAGACATCCCAGAGCTTCTCGTTAGCCTCAGTCCCGCCATCGAAGCGCACGACTCCCCCGAGACCGAAGCTTGGATCCAATCCGCCGCCCGGCAGCAACCGGAGAACCAGCCCATCGTCGTTGCTTCCGTTCGAGCTGCCGCCGGCGACCAGCACTCGATCGGCATCATCCACGCGCAGCGCATCCGCCCAATCGTTCCCGTTGCTCGGGCCATTGTAAAACACCGTTCCATCGCTTCCGAAGCTCGAATCGAGCGATCCGTCTCGGGTGAACTGCAGCACGAGGAGGTCGGCGCTCGATCCCCCGTGTGTTTCTCCGGCCACCAGGATTCGGCCATCGGGGCGCACCGACACCATCCAGGCCTTGTCATCTCGATTGGCCGGGCCGTTCCAGGCGACAGCGCCCACCGCACCGAAGGCCGGATCGAGTTCGCCTTTCGCGGTGTAGCATAGCAACAGCACATCGTAATTGGCGCCGTTGTGGGTGGCGCCAGCGGCCAGGATTCTGCCATCCGGATCGAGCGCCACGCTGTTGAGCCAGTCCCATGCCCCTGCTCCGCCATGATAGCGGACGATCCCTCCCTGCGCGAATGACTGGTCCAGAGTGCCATCGGGCTGATACCGAACCAGCAGGGCGTCGTCCCGATCGGTCTGATCGTCGTACAGTTCACCGGCCACAACGATGCACCCATCGGATTGCCGGACCATTCCGGATCCGTAGTCCCATTGTCGCAGCCCGGCGTCCTGCACCCGATAGCCTCGAGGCGAAGCGAATGTCGGATCCACGATGTCACCCTGATTGACCGTGAATACGAGCCCTCCAAGGGTCAGCGTTCCGGTCCTTGGATTGCCGGGCTCGACCTGGTACGCGACGGCTCGACCTGTCTGGCTCGGAGTGATGGAATGGACCTGGATCCAGGGGACATCGCTTGTAACGAGCCAGCAAGGGTTGGCGCCGACGGCCTCGACCGAGCCAACCCCGCCCTCGTATCCCGTATGCGCGTTTGTTGGCGAAATGGACTCCTGCACGGCGCACACTTCGAGGCGATCGATCCAGCCCCGGTCCGAACCCTTGGCGCCGCTGCCATCCTTGGCATAGTCCCAGCGCAGGAGATGGGATCCTGGGGCCAAGGCATAGCTGCGCTGCCGCCACTGGACTTCGCCGCTGATCGACGCCTTTCGATCTCCATCGACGTAAAAGCTGAGGAAATCGCAGCCGGGCTCGGAGGAGACTTTCCAATAAAAGCCCACGACCGCGGGGCCTGTGATGCTGGTTTCGAGCGAAGCGGTTCCATGATCGGCCGAGGCGGCTTCCATGGAATCGTTGCCCTCGAATGCGATGATCTCGATGGGCGTCCAGCGGCCCGGTCCGCCCGTGCTCCAGGTCAAGCCGGGCATCTCGATGGCATCGCCGATGGGGTCGCCGGCGGGCATGAATACGGCCGTCACCGTTTGGTCCTTGTCCATGGTCACCCAACCGGCTGGGTTGTCTCCGTCAATCGGGCCGGACCATCCAATGAATCGGGCGCTTGATCCGGCATCGGCGACCAGGAGGACAGTGGTTCCAGCCGGGTAGCGCCGGCAACCGTCGCCGCAATCCGCGCCAGGCGGATAGGTTGTGACCGCTTCCGGACTGGCTCCTTGAATGTTCAGCGTCAGGAGATGCGTTTGCGGGAAATCGCTGGCCATCTTGATCAGCAACATCTCCGTCCGGTCGGGGGCGACGGTTGTGGTTCCGGCGACCAGCACCTGGCCCTCGGACGACAACGCCAGCGCGCTGGCGCGATCGTTGCGCCGGGCGGGGCCGTCCCACGCAAACATGCCATTCCAGCCCACCGACGAGTCCGGCCGGCCATCCGATGTCAGCCCGAAAACCACCGCGTTATCGTCGGCCCCGGCATCGGCCCATCCCGCGACCCGAATGCGTCCATCGGAAAGCACGCGCACATCGGCGGCCTCGTCGTTGCCGCGGGTGCCGCCATCCACCAGCAGGGTTCCATTCGTGGCAAACGTGGCATCCACTGCGCCGCTCATGGCGAGGCGGATGATTCGGATGTCGTTGTCGTAAGTCGATGGATTGTATCCCATGCCGGCGACGACAATCCGGCCATTGGGTTGAATGGCGATGCCCGATCCGCGGTCGTCCTGGTAACGCTCGCCGTGGCGGAAGACTCCTTGGCTGGCAAAGGCGGTGTCGAGCGCGCCTTGCGGGCTATAGCGAAGCACCACCAGATCCAGATCCGAATAGGATCCCGAGTAACCGGCCACCAGGATTCGGCACTGCCAATCCAGAGCGATCGCCTGGCCGGAATCGTAGGAGTAATTGCCGCCATTGTAGGATACAACCCCGCCCTGGCCGAACGCTGTGTCCAACACGCCTGCACTCGTGTATCGCAGCACCACGAGATCGTCCCGGCCAATGCTCCCGAGGATATTGCCCACGCCGACAACGACGATTCGGCCGTCGGGGAGGAGGGCGAGATCGTGTGCCGCGTCGGCCTGGTTGCCAGCGCCGTTGAACGTGGTGATCCCGCCGGTTCCGAATGCGGTATCGATCGCGCCGTTGGGCTCGAACCGCATGACCAACAGATCCTGGTTGGTCCCGTTATACGTGGTCCCGACGGCGACGATCTGGCCGTTGGTCTGAATCGCCGCCGCATGGAAAACATCCTTGCCCAATTGCGGTCCGGCAAAGATCACTCTCCCATTCTGCCCGAATGTCGTATCGATCGCGCCCTCGGGGTTGAACCGGTAGAGAACCGCATCCAAACTGTTTGTGTTGGCCTGGATCTCGCCCGCAACCACGATGCCGCCATCGGATTGCACGGCGGCGTCATGAGCGGCTTCGTTCGCAACGGTTTGCCCGTCGTGCACCAAGTAGCCCATCGAATAGTGGAATGCCGGATCAAGACCGGGCGACGCCCATGCCGAGGACGTCTTCGATACGAATGTGGCGGTGACACTCATGTCCCGATCGATCACCAGCGAGCACGGTCCGCCGCCGGAGCAGCCGTCGCCTGACCAGCCCGTGAAGATCGAGTGCGGGTCCGCAGCCGCCTCGAGGGTTACCACCGTCTGTCCCGTGACCAGGATCGAGCACTGCGTTCCGCAATGGATGGCGATCGATGCATCCCAGACCACGCCAGCGCCATCCCCGCTCTTGATCACCGTCAGCCGATATCGCGCGGGTCCCGTTGCCTCCTGATACTCGTGGGCGCCCATGTCGTAATAGGAGACCAGTCCCGATCCGCGATCGACCGCAGCCGGATCGTCATACCGGCCTTGGCCTTCACAATCGATCTCGGGTGCCAGCGTGCTTCGCCCCGCATCCACGCACGGCGAACCGGACTGCAGATGAAAGTCGCCGGCGCCCGGCGCCACGAACTGCGGATCGAGGAACAGGTTCGCGTCATCCGGGCTGGGGGTGTGCGGCCCCAGGAAATCGACCGTGTTTCCGAACAGGTCGTTATGGAGGATCGCCGTGCCGGATGCGCTCGAATCGATCCGGAATCCAGCTTCGCTCGAGTTCGCCGCGATGTTGTTCTGGAACAGATTCGCCGCGCCGGCATCTCCCAGGCCGATCTCATTTGCATCGAGCGTGTTGTTCGAGATCAAGGCGCCCGTCGAGCCAGCCAGCGCATGAATTCCCGCCGAGCTGCCGGCCACGATGTTGTTGACCGCCTGCCAATTGGGTCCCGGGAGTTCGTTGAAGATGCCGCCCCGCAGCGGGCTCGATACCACATTTGCCAGCCGGTTGTCTCGAAGGACAACATTGGTCAGCGCTCGCCCCCGATCCCGGTAGTCCAGGCAGCCAATCCCATCGCCCCGGAAACCCTCGATGCGCCATAGCTGATTGCTCGCGACGGTCATATCCGCCACGTTGTGCCAGGTGATGATGCCAAGACCTGAATCGTAGCCTGCCAATGTTGCTTCGTCCGTGCGGCTGGAGAAATTGCTCAGACGGTTGCGCGCCACCTCGACCCTGGTCGCTGCGCTCCAAAACTGGATTCCGGCCCAACCCAACGGCGTGTTGTCGGCTGGATCGTCCCTGAAATTCGACAGCTCGTTGTCGCAAACCGACGTGTCCTGACAAAGGTCGTCGAAAACGATGCCGACTTCCTCGCCCATGAGCCCCTCGAGCCGGTTCCGCATGACGCTGCTATAGGTGACCGGATCCCAGAAGACGATTCCGCCGCCGCCGCCGCTGATCTCCCACAGCTCATTGTCGGCGATCGTGGCGCTGTTGACCGCACGGTCGAACACAATCCCGCTGCCCCAATACGGGATATGATGCAATCGATTTCCGACGATCCGAACGTCATCGATAGCGCCGCCAGCCAGAATTCCTCCCCAGCCCGAACCGACCGAGTGGACCTGGTTCCGGTTGACCTCCCCACGGGCCGTGTTGCCACTGAACGAAATCCCAGCGGGACCCGCGTATTGCAGATCGTAAATCGAGTTGCTCTCAACGACGAATTCCTCTACTCCGCCGTTGAAAAAGATCCCCACGTCGCCGCCGAAGTTCCCGCCGTGGATCGTGTTGCCTTCGACTCGGACAGTGCGGGCGGTCGAGTCCCAGAAGAAGCCTCCTTCGTTAGCGCCGTCCTCGCCGGGCTCGTAGAGCAGGTTGTTCTGGATCGACACGCTCGCCGCTGGCGCACGGAAGATAATCCCGCTGCTCCACTCGTTCCCGTAAAAGACGTTGTCTTCGAACTGAACATCCGAGGCTGTATCGCGGAACATCAATGCCCCTTCTTTGTTTCCGGTCACGATGTTCCTGGCGAAGCGGAAACCCCTCACGGGAAGGTGGGAGTAGAGCGGCGCTTTCTTGGCGCCTGTCAGCGTGATTCCTTCGATGGCGATGTTCTCGCCGCCGAACTGCCGGCGCCACGTCTCTCCATTCCAGATCCAAGGGGAAATCCGGCCGCTCTCGAGCGCGTAGACCTGGCCGGGTCCCAAGCCCCATATGCACGTGAGCCGATTGGTCCCCATCTGCGTGCTGCGCCACGCCGCGCCGTCATATTGATGCACGAATCCATTTTCCGTCGTGACCATGGGCTGTCCGGGCTGGCCGCACCAGACCGAACGGATCCAGCCGCCGGTCGCGGGATGGGCCATGGGCACAAACTTGCCGTCAGCGCCGCGCTGGGCGATAAACGCCTGGTTCATGAACCTCCCCACTGCGTACACATCCTCCGGTCCCGTGCCCGAGACGTCCGTGAAGGACTGCGGCTCCCACCAAGAGATGTTCATTCCGCCCCAACTCGACCCGTTGTAGCGATAGCGGGCCAGGTTCTCCCCGACCACATAGATATCGGTATCGCTGCTGCCCCAAACGCCACGCAAATTGCCCCCGTACCCGGTCGTAATGTCCCATACGCTCCACGCTGTGCCGTCATAGTGCAAAACCATGTCATTGTTGCCCACCGCGAAGACGTTGGTCGGCCCAGTCCCCCACACGTCATACAGGTTCTCCGCGGTCAGGCTGGGCATTGCGCTCCACGCCGATCCATTGTATTGCAGCACCGTGCCGCTGTCTCCGACCGCGTAGACCATGTTGGAACTCGCGCCCCACACACCCCGCAGGACCCGCGTCGTCGGGCTGGCCATGGCGCTCCATAGCCCGTTGAAATGGAAGATCCGGCCGGCGTCGCCGACGGTGAACAGGTCGTTCGGCCCGCTGCCCCAGAGGCTGTTGAGATTGTTGGTTCCATATCCGATGATCAGGGCATAATCCAGGCTGGCGGCATCGACGATGGTGGGGTGGATTCGGGATTCGCAGCCGCTGAGGTCGCGGCCATGGTTGGCGGCGGGATACCCTCCGCGCAATGTGACCCGTTGTTGGAGCACCACGGTCTCGCGATACGTTCCCTCTTTCACATGGATCGTGTTGGCATGGAGACCGTCGGCGGCCAGGAGCGCGCCCTGGATGGTGCGCTTGGCCTGGTCCCATGAGTCCCCTGGATTCGCGTCGTCGCCCTTCGATCCATCGACAAAAAGATCCACCCCCTGCCGATCGAATTGCGCGATCACTTCGGTCGGGCCGTTGATCGTCAGCCCGCAAGGGCCATCCCCAGCGCAGCCGCCCCCGAACCAGCCGCGAAAGACCGAGCCCTCCTGCGGATGCGCCGTGAGCGCGATGGGGGCGCCCGGCACATAAAGAACCTCGCATTCGATGCTGCAATCGATCCGGCCGTCGGCGCTGACCACCCGGCCCGCCCCGTTGCCCTCGATGCGGACGCGGAAGGGATACGATTCCCAATCGAACACTGCAGTGATCGTCTGCGCCGACATGACTCGAGTGACGCAATCGTTGGTCCCCGAGCAGCCGCTGCCCACCCAGCCGCGGAATGCCGAGCCCGGAACGGGTGTGGCAGTCAGCTGGACTTCAGTCCCTTGGAAATAGGTTTCCTGGCAGTCAATCCCGCAAAGAATGAGGCCGTCCGCGCTCGAAATGGTTCCGTCGCCCGCGCCGTCTTTGGTCACACGAAGGATGTGTTGGGCATCGAAGACGGCTGTGATCGTGACATCCTCGCTGACTTCGATATCGCATTGGCCGGTTCCGGTGCAGGGGCCGCCCAACCAACCCCGAAACACCGAGCCGGCCGCCGGTTCGGCTTGGAGCCAGACTGTCTCGCCATAGCCCACGACCCGTTCGCATGTGTCGCCGCAATGGTGCCAGTTGCCTCGAACCAATCCCGTGCCCGTTCCTGTTTTCGTGACGCGGATCGTATGGGGCGTGCCAAACACGGCCGTGACCTCGCGATTGCCATCGATCACGAGAGATGCGATGGGCTCGCGCGTATTGATCCAGCCGTAATACTTAATGAACATATAGCCCGGATCGGGCGTTGCGGTCAGCGTGACCTCGGTGCCATCCACGAACTGGGCCTGGCATGAGGTCGAACAAACCAGAGATCCGTCGCTTTTGGCGACGACGCCCGTCCCGTTGCCGGACAGGTTGATTTTCAAGGTATACAGCCGCTTGAAGACCGCGCGGACGGTGACATTCGTGCCCGGCTGGATCCGGACCACACAATCGTTGGTTCCCTCGCAGCCGCTGCCGGACCATCCCGCAAACACCGAGTTGGTCGCCGGCTCAGCCCGCAGCACGACATTCACTCCCGCCGAGTAAAAGCCGGTGCACGTGGGCCCGCAATCGATCTGGCCATCGACGGAATAGACCCGGCCCGATCCGCTCCCCTCTTTGACAATTGTGAGCGCATATTGGCTGGCGACCACCTGCGTCAATTGGCATTGGCATCGTACGCGTAATCGACCCAGTCCTGGCCCCCGTAATCCTCGCGGATCAACCGCCCATTGGCGTCGTATGCGTAGGTCACCGCCTCGTGGCTGGACGCGCTCCCGGCGCAGGCGGCCAGCAGCGCGGCCGCCAGCAACCATCCTGCCACCGCTCTTGCCATTTCGTTCATGGGAACCAAGGATTCGTGTTGAAAGGATCGAGAGTCTGCGATCGGAGCTGCCTGCTCCGCGGCCTGCTTCATCAGTTTTGGACCGACTGAATCATGAGGGGAGTCCGGTTGACGCTCGAACCCGAGGGTGGAGGCGGGCTGGCGGTTTCCGTCGATCCCCAGTACGCGTTAACCCCCTGATCCAGTCGCCCGATGTTCTCCCCCCATACATAGGAGTTCCAGTCCACCCACTCCGAGTAGGTGTATTTGCTCTGGTGCCATACGCTTCCGAAATCCCGGTACTTGCCCTGTGTGCTCGGCATGCCGAGGGTTCCTGTCGCGATGGGATCGTAAACGGCCACGATGTCCTCGGGGCCGTAGATGCCCGTCGCATTTTTTTTGACCACGGCGAAGGCGCGGTGGCTGGGGGTGAAAGTCGTGATCCCGTTCCCGAACGTGTACGCCTCGCCGGAGCCGATGCCGATTTCGATATAATCGTAATCGGCGGGGATCGGCAGGTCGTAGTCATCGCTCGTGAGCACCTTGTCCATGTCCGCGTAGGTGGCATTACAGTCACGGATGTCCTTGTTTCCGTGTTGCGCCACTGACTCCTGGCGGACGATATCGAAGGCCACATCGAAAACCTCGAGCCCCTTCTCGCCATGGACCACGACGCGCCGCTTGGTGGGCGGCGGGTTTTGTGCGAGGAGCGGGCCTTTGTTCGAGTGCTTGTCTCGAGGCCCCTCGAGATTATCGCCCAAGGACCGGTCATGCTTCCAAACCGCCGCCGCCCATCCATTGCCACTGGCGCTCAGCGCCAGGGGATTGACGGTGGGCTCGGGAATCGCGTGCATGACCGGCGCATTCGGATCGGACATCCGATTGGGCCCAGGCCCGTAAGGACCGGCCAGATTGACGGGATCGCCGCCATTGAGCTCATAGAGGTTCTCATCGCCGCCGGAGGATAGGGCCGCAGGGCTCGTGAACCGGCCATCCGCGGTGTCGAAGAACCCGTTGCCCGACGTGTTCACCAGTCCGCTTTCGTCGCTCACCGCGCCGTTCATGCCGAGGAACCTGTAGTCGTTGGGGGCGGGACCGGAGCTGGCAGCTGCCGCGCTCCGCATCGCCAGCGCCTGCGCCGGGCTGCCCGCCCATGCCAGTTCCTCCCCGTAACTCGAATATGCGTACGAAGCCGCCACCACCCCGGCGCCCTCGGAGATCGCGGAGACGCTGCCGCGCTCGTCTCCGTGGTAGACTCGAACCTCTCCCGACGGGGTCAGGCTGTAGAGCAACGAGCTGCCCCCCACCATGTATCGGGTGATCGCGCCCGACGCGTCGCATTCCGCGTAAATGGCTGCCTCGTCCCGAAGATATTGTTTCTCTTGGCCATCCTGCACGCGGCTCACGCGCGAACCCAGAGCGTCGTAGGTGTTGACGACGACGTTCGTGCCATCCTCGGAGCGGACCAGCCGATTCCATGCGTCGAAAGTGCGCAGGGCGGTCTGGCTGGGCGAGACCTTCGCAACGAGATTCCCCCGCGCGTCGTTGGTGTGGACCGTGATCACGCCTTCCCGGTTGACAGACTGGATTTGGCCGGCGGCATCGTGGGTGATGCGTTTGCTCTGAGGGCCCAGCCAAGGCGTGGTGTTGGGCAGGCCTGCCCGCTGGACGATCTCGCCTGCCTGGTTGCGGGTGATGACGGTTTGCCAAAAAGGATCGGCGACGCCCGTGCGGCCATGCGATACCATCGCCAGCCAGCCGTTGTCGTCCCATCGGTTTTCCGTCCATGTCTGGTTAGGAAACTCGATCCGGGCCCGGCGTCCGAGTGCATCCGGATGCAGCGCGGTGGCGTGCCCGAACGAATCGCGAATCGCGGTGGCCATGCCCGCTGCGTTGCGGTCAATCTCGACCCAGACGTTCCCCGGATACACGGTGCGGTCCAGGCGGCTGGCGGGCGTGTAGGTGAATGTCATCCTCCGCCCCTGAGCGTCCGTGTAGGACGTGCGCCGGCCCAGTCGGTCATAGGCAATCCGGGTCGTTCCCGCTGCCGAGGCGGTCCGCGTCATGTTCCCCAAGCCGTCATACTCGAAGGAGACGGCGGTTGCGCTGTCGCCGTTGACGGTCACATTCGTGATCGAGCCCGCCGCGTTCCGGGCGATGTCGAATGTGTTGCCATCGCGGTCGATTCGCCGGACCAACCGGTTCATGGAATCGTACTGGAATGACTCCGCGCGGCCCAGCGGATCGATGACGCTCTTCAGCTCGTTGATGTCTCCGTAAGTGAACCGCCATGTGCGGCCGCTGCCGTCGATGCGGCGGATGAGGCTGCCGCTGGTATCATAGAACTGGCGCAGGATGGCGCCGTCGGGCGTGACCGTTCTCGCCAGCCGCCCGATGGCATCGTGCTCGAAGGCCGTTGTTCGGCCTTCGCCGTCAGTGAAGGACACCTGCTGATCGAGGGCATCATAATCGGCCGCGGACCGCGCCCCTGCCGGAGTGACCGTGGCGCGCATCCTGCCTTTCGCATCCCTTTCGTAGAGCCAGGTCTTTCCCAGCCGATTGGTGAATGCGATGAGGTTGCCGTTGGCATCCCGGCCAAAATGATCGGCGCGGCCCAGCGGATCGACCCGCCGAACCAGCCGGTTGGCCGCGTCATACTCGAACGTGGTCGCCCCGCCGTCGGGATCGGTCACTGTCCGCAAATTCGAGTCGGCATCGTAGGTGTAAACCGTCGCGCCCCCTTCGGCGTCGACTTTCCGCTCGAGCCGGTTCTGGGAATCATAGACGAAGGTCGTCACCGCCCATTCCTCGGGCCGGACGCTTCCCGCCGGCTTCACGGTCTGTTGGATTAGGTTGTCGTTGGCGTCATAGATGTTTTCGGTTCGTTGGCCGATAGCGTTTTGGCGAGCGAGCAGGTTGCCGTGTTCGTCCCAGGTCATTTGCTCAGTGGCGCCATTCGGCCACCGGCACAGGGTCATTCGACCCGCGCTGTCGTATTCATAGGCGGTCGTCCGGCCGTAGGGATCGGTTTCAGATGCGAGCAGGTTCTGGCTGTTGTAGGTCCGGATCCAGGATCTCCCGCGTTCGTTGGTAAGCCTGGTGATCAGGCCTTGGGCATTTCGTTCCGCGGCCACCGAATAGCCCTTGGGATTGGTGCGTTGGATCCAGTTGCCCTGGCCGTCCCGCGCGATCGTGGCCACCCCTCCCTCGGGATTCACGATTCGATCGGGCAGGTTCTGAACTCCATAATCGACCTCGATCCGATGGCCCAACGCGTCCTGGATCAGGTTGGGGTTGCCGCGCTCATCGCGAGTTTGCATCGAGACCTGGCCGGTCTTGTTCCGTTGCCCCAGACGCAATCCCGAGGATGAATAGCCAAACGATGCGGTCCCGCCGTTGCCGTCGATCACCTCGGTGATGTTGAAGGCCGCGTCGTACCGGTGCTGGGCTGCGTGGCCGCTCGGAGGCGCGATCGTGACCGCCATCCCGCCGTCCGGTTCCAGCGCATACGTGATCTCCCCCCGGCCGCCCTCGGCGTTCTCTTGCCACTGGACACGGTTCTGATCATCATAATGGTTGCGGACCACGATGTGGCCGCGCGCATCGGTGTGTGTCAGGATCCGATGGCTGCTGTCATAGGTGAACCCCAGGGTGTTGCGCCGGGCGTCGGTGATGGCGGCCAGGTCGCCGTTGTCGCCGTATGCAAACGAGATCGTGTCACCGCCCGTGCGGAGCGGAGTGGAAATCCCGATCAATCGATCAGCGTTGGTCGCATAGTGGAAGGCGACCTGCCGGCCCGCGGTGTCTGTCACCTCCGCCAGCCGGGGCCGGCCCGATACCGCGGAGGTCTCGTGGGTGAACTGGAGCGCGTTCCCGGTCCGGTCCTGGATGCTGGCAAGGCTTCCGTTGGTGTCGAAGAGATGCCGGATCCCCTGGGGCGCGATCACCTCCCAGCCGCCTCCAGTTGCCGCTGCCAGCCGATGCAGGGTTTGGCATGCCACCGGCCTCCACTCGCCTCCGCCATTGCTGGCAAAATACTCCTCATGGCCGTCCCCCCATTTCACCGTTATTCGCCCGCCTGATTCCCGGAGGAACAGATCGTAGGAATGCGACCAGCCAGGACCCAATGGACCCCAATAGTCCGCGTCCTTCGAGTTGCATGTCACTCGAAACGCAACCGGCAGCACCAGGGAGTGCAGCTCGAACAGCGTCTTCCCGAACACGAAATTTCCGATCGCGGGATGGACGGGCTCGAACGCATAGGGGATGTCCTGCCACTCGCCAAAGACGCTCTCCTCCGCAATCGGTTCCGGGATGGCGACCGTGAACGTCACCGAGTTGGTGGCGGCGCGGCCGGCGGGAATCATCGCCTTGATCTCGACTTCGCCCGCCCATCCCGCCGAATGCAGCTCGGTCTCCACCAACCCGTTCGTGTCAGAGATGCCCGAAGCAGGATTGAGCATCGCACTGCCGCTTAAGATCGAGAATACCACCATCTGGCCGACCACCGGATCGCGAGTCTCGATGTCGAACACGGTGGCGGTGAGCGTGGACTTCCAGTCATCGTGGAGACTCGCTTTCGCGCTCTTCCCATCCTCGGGCAGGCTGGCCGATGAAGTCGACAGGGTTATGCCCAGCTCGCATAATTCCACCTCGCCTTTCACCGCATAATAATCGGTGGCGGCCATGCTCCAGCCCAGCGCCCCCAAATTCCCGCCATACGTCGCATGCAACAGCTGCCAGCTGCAGCCCTTTCCGCGGGCTCGAAGGATGGCATGAAAGGTGGTTCCTTTCGGGAAAAAGTTTTCCGGATACACCTCGCGGCTCTTGCAATTGCCACCCGCACCCCAATAGGAAATCGAGCAGGAACACGTATCCGTGATCGTGCCGAGCGAGGGAGGGCTTTCCGGGACCGCACGCCATGTGATGGCGCTCCGGCTGACGGTGACTTTGGTCTGGCCCGGCGCGCTGGTCGTGTATTCGATGACTTCGAAATCCTTGGGGATCTCAATGCTGACCTCTGAGGTCCCTGAGGCGATCCAGCCCCACTCGGTGCACATCCATTGGGGTTCGCCCACCCCGCCGTTGTACAACACCGCCTTGACGTCCAATAACTGGCCGTCCTCGACGATCTTCGGCGAGGTCTCGACGGTGCCCCAAATCCGCTGCCACCAAATGGCGTTCTGCGTTGCCGGGGGCGGACCGAGGGCGCAGGCAACAAGGGCTTGCAGGCATAGCCCCACACCGCAGAGCCCACTCCATCGCCTCCTTCTTCGATCCAGTGACAACCGATTGCGGAAACAGACCGGCCCGTGCCGCCATCTCATCCGTCGTGGATCCATACTGTGAGCATATCCAAATCGAACCGCTGCAGCAAGAAGAAACGCCCGCAGCGCCCGAATAACCAAATCAGCCATCGGGCAACACCCCTTTTGGCACAGTGGATCCCTCCTCCCGGATCACGGCCGCTACTGACGCGGAAAAACCCTTATACCCCGGCTGCCTCTCGATTTGCCTCAGTCGCCGGGCGATTACCGATTCGAGGCAAAGGGTCCGGAGACTTTCGTGATCCGATGGCTTTCGCTCGAGTCATCCACGACCAGCACTCGATATCGATCGCCTCCAGGCTCGACTCGAATCACGATGTGGCCATGCTGGCTGCTGAGCTGGTTTAGCCCTCCAATCACCGTCAGAGCGGCGTCATGGGCATCCGTGGCAAAGACGTCGCGAGGCCCTGGATAGAGCCTCTGCGACTGGAGCCGGTTCCACACCGAGCCGGTCGGATGCGCCGAATCCCATACCGAGATCACCCAGACGCGCGGCCGCAAGGCGGAGACCAGAAACGCGTTCTGCGAATCCAGGTAGCCGTGGTGATCGAGGATGGCCGCCTCGACGGGGCCGACCACCTGAGCCACGGGCGTCTCGACGTCATGCCACTCGGGACGGCCGTCGCCCGGGACTCCCGGGATGTCGGCGCCATTATAGTAGTCGAAGCTTCCGTAGCCAAGCACGGGGGAAGGATTGTGCCGGAGCGCGTGGAGGATATAGCGCGTGATCCATTCGCCGGCCGGGCGGGATCCGTCCGGCCTGTCCGGGGTGTGGCGGACGGTTTTGGCGCCCAGCTCGCCCGCATCGACCAGCATGGTGGTCCCATCCGGGAAGATCATGAGCGCGGCATTGCCGCGGCCGGTGCTGATCTGGTGGATCTCGAGGGTTCCGGGCGTCCACGGCGAGATCTCCTGTCCGACCTGATCGGCCGAGGGGCTCCTGGATGCCTCGCGCTGTCCCAGGCAGAACAGATGCCGTTCGGTTCGGAGATAGATCCGGCCATCGGCCAGGGCCGGCGAAGCCCTGCACGCGGCCTCGATCGGGTTGCGCGCCAGGAGCCGATAGGCCGGCCCCGCCTCGATCACGCTGGTCTCGCCTTCCTCGGAGAGAATATAAAGGCGATCCTCCGCCAGGACGGGTGACGCCGCATAATGGCCCGGCAAGCGTTCCGACCAGAGCTCCTTGCCGGTGCGGGCCTCGAGACACTGGAGGGTGCCGCCTTCATTGATGGTAAACAGGCAGGGGGCGCGGAAGAGCGCGCTTGGGATCATCGGGACATTCTTGTTCAGCTCCCACACGATCCGGGCCTGGGCATTGTCGGGGCGCACCGCTCGCAACCTCGGCTGGCCAAAGCCGGTGGTGTGGAAGATAAGGCCGTCGCCGATGACAATGGATGGGACCACGCCTTCGCCCTGGCCGGAGACGGACCACAGCCGTCTGCCGGTTCCCAGGTCGAAACCCTGCAGCACGTCTCCCGCCCCGCTGACGAGGATGTCGCCTTGCGGGGTGGACATGATATTGGGAGTGACATGGGCGATCCGCGAGCTGCCGCGCTCCGCTCGCCATCGGACGCGGCCCGTGGCTCGGTCCAGGCCCAGTATGAAGGCCCGATCCCAGGGCTTCTGCCAGCCAACCGATTTGTCCGGGCCCTCGCTGCTGCCGTCGAACGGCACGATCAGCAGGTCTCCATACAACACCGGCGACACCCCGGGGCCGTGTTGCGAGTAATAGGGATAATCGGCGTTTTGCCAGACCATCTGGCCCTCGTAATTCAACGCCGCCAACCGCCCGTTGAACGACAGGACGTAGATCCTCTCGCCGTCGGTCGCCGGCGTCGGCGTGGCGTAGGAGTTCGGCCGCTGAATGCGGGTTTTGGTCTGCCGGCACACCTCGCGATCCCATCGAATCGCCCCGGTCGAGCGATCCAGGTGGATCAAGCGAAGGGAAAGCCCCTCCGCGGTTGCGGCCGTCACAAATACCGAATCCCCATGGACGATCGGCGAGGACCATCCCTCGCCCGGTATCGCGGTTCTCCAGATGACGTTCGATGCTGGGGACCAATGGATCGGGAAGCCGGTTCCGGTCGAAACACCCTGGCGGGTGGGGCCGCGGAAGAAAGGCCAGTTGTCTGCCTGGGCGCCGATGGAGGAGGCCAGGACGGCCAATCCAACCAGGAATCGCCAGTATCTGTTCATTGCGGCGAGATCTCGGTGGGCGGGAGCGGCGGGAAATCTCCGGCGGCGATCTTGTTGGCATTCATCGTCCGCTGCAGCTCCATGTTGACAATGGATTCCTCGAGCGTCGTCGGCGGCGGAGCGGGCAGGGCTCGTACCGGGCGGCTCTGCACCGGATTCAGCGTGGTCACGTTTCCTCGGAAATTCAGATTAACCCCCGGTGCAGTTGGCGCCATGCCGGGCGTGATGATCCCGGATCGGGAGGGGACCGCGCTGGGCACCGGTTGGCCGGGATTCGATCCTGGAAGGTTGGGGACGCCCGGCATTCCGGGGCGCGGCACGTTAGGCTGAGGGCCCGGCGCGCCTGGCATGCCCGGACGTGGCGGTGTGCCCGGCGTCGCCGCCGCAGCCACCATCGGGCTGGCTTTGTTCCCGTGCGTCTCGAATGTCACGGTCATGACCTGTCCGCCATGGTTGATCTTCGCAGCCCCCCGATTCTCGTCGATCTCCATCACTTTCAGGCCGGCCTCCGGAGGGTCGTTCTCGCCCAGCATCGGGAACAGGAACTCGTTCGGCTTGTCCGGCTTGGGGATCTTGAAAAAGGCTTTCTTGGTTCCGAACACGGTTGTGATGCCGGTAAAGACGATGTTCGTGACCTGGGGGGACTGAGGAGGGGGTGGCGGCGCATTGGTCGGAGGCGGACGCAATCCGAACGCGTTGCGCTCAAAAATGTTCTCATAGGAGCGGTCGCGAAGCTCCCTGGCGGAGCTGTTGGCTCCGGCCCACCCCATCGCTGCCGCCAGCAATCCCGCCGTCAGATCCCATCTCATGATTTCCTCGCTGTGCTGTCCTTGCCCGCCCATGCGGGCGGGTCGGCTTTCAGATTCGCTCGACTCTCTTGGATTTCAACACCAGTCCGCTCCCCAAGTTCCACGCCGCTTCGGACCGCGCCGGGCCTGGCCATCGGGGTTCATTATGCGCCGAAGCGGCCGCCGATCAATCCCAAGGTGGCAAGCATCCCGGGAACGGTCAAGCCGGGCGTCCAGATGGCTGGCCGGGGGACAACGGCTACCCGGGACGAAGATGCCCACCGCGAGGCGCGACGGGTTGGGCAGCGGGGGCAGCGGAAAGCAGGGCAGCGGAAAGCTCGCTTGACCTGGCAGCGTGACTCCGGTTCACTCCGCGTGTGCGTCCTGGATACAGACAGCCGGCCCCGCCGCGCCTATCGTTTTTCCGCAGGCTTTTTGCGCCGGCGCCGGCCATCCCGGTCATCAGCACCAACCCCGCGGTCATTGCCCGAGCGTATCGGGGATGGCGCTGGCAGGTGCTGCTGACGGCGATGGTCGGCTACGCGCTGTTCTATTTTGTGCGCAAGAACCTGAGCGTGGCCATGCCGCTCCTGAACAAGGATCTCGGCATCGAGAAGGCCGACCTCGGCCTGTTTCTGACTTTGCACGGCCTGCTCTATGGGGTGGCCCGGTTCGCGAATGGCTTCCTGGCCGATCGGGCCAGCGCGCGGGCGTTCATGGCCGTAGGGCTCGCCGCATCGGCCCTGATGAACATCTTCTTCGGGCTCGGCTCGGCGGTGGTTATGCTCGGCCTGGTGTGGATGCTCAATGGCTGGGTGCAGGGCATGGGATTCCCCCCCGTGTCGCGTCTGATGACCCATTGGTTTCCGCCTCGAGAGCTTGCCACCAAGCAATCCATTTGGAACACGTCGCACTCGATCGGCGCGAGCCTGGTCGTGGTGCTGTGCGGCTACCTGGTTACGATCCACTGGCGGCTCTGCTTCCTCGTCCCCGCGGCGCTGGCGCTGCTGGGATCGGTGCTGCTCTGGATGTTCCTGCCCGACACGCCCCCTTCGGTGGGGCTGCCCGAGGTCGAGGGCACCGAGCGCGCCGCCAAAAACCCGGAGCACGGCGACGATTTCCGCGCGTTCCTGATGGCGAATGTCTTTCGCAACCCCTACATCTGGCTGCTGGCGCTGGCCAATTTCTTCGTCTACGTGGTCCGATACGCCGTCCTGGATTGGGGACCCACGCTGCTGACCGAGGCCAAGGACGTCGATCTCACCCAGGCCAGCTGGATGGTCGCCGCCTTCGAGGTCTCGGGGATTGTCGGAATGCTGCTGGCCGGCTGGGTGACCGACCGGGTCTTTGGCGGCCGCGGCGCCCGGACATGCCTGGTCTACATGGCGATGGCCGGGATCTTCGTGTTCCTTTTCTGGCGGCTCCCAGCCGCTTCGGCGGCCCTCAATGCGGCGACGCTCTGCGCCGCCGGTTTCTTCATCTATGGTCCCCAGGCTCTGATTGGCATCATTGTCGCCAACCTGGCGACCAAACGCGCCGCCGCGACGGCCGCCGGCTTCACAGGCATTTTCGGCTACGCCAGCACGCTGCTGTCGGGCTGGGGGCTCGGATGGCTCGTCGACAAGAGCGGCTGGGACGCCGTCTTTCTGGCGCTGGTCGGCATGAGCATCATCGGCACGCTGCTCTTCGCCGCGGCCTGGCGGGCCAGCCCCCACGGCTACGCCCAGCATCCCGAAATGTCAAATATTTAGATGCGACCCCATTGGCTCCTCGCCATCCTCGACGATCCGGGTGAGCCGGACGACGCCGGGATCGGCGAACCCGTCGAGGGCGTCGCGGACGCAGGTGGAGATGCTGTAGAACACGGCGCCGGGCTCGGGCGCCTGGAACCAGTGGGGCGTGCCTGGCGGGAAGGTCCATTGGCCGCAAGGCGGGAGGATCAGCTCGTGGCGGCAGGTGTAAAAGGCATCCTTGCCCCTGGGAATCCAGCCGCGGCGGAAGGTGTCGGCGCCGGGGACGTAGACGTGCAGGGCGCCGGAGATGACGCGGATGGTCTCCTCCTTGCCGGGATCGGCGCCGACCGGCGGATGCCAGTGCTCCGGCTCGGTCTGGCCGGGGAACGTCACCAGGATCTTGGCGCTCACGCGGTCGGTGGCGAACAAGGTCAGGACCTGAACGCCTTCCTCGGCCAGATGGCTCAGCCCGAAGTCGACGACCTCGATCGCCGCCGCTTCCTGGCTGGTGATTCGGACGCCCGCCTGGCGGATCATTTCGGCGGCTCGCCGCTGGGCCCGGAGACATTCGGTCCGCGTGATCATCGGCGCGAGTCTCGATCCAGGAGGCGGCGCGCCTCGGCGAAGCCCGAATGGCCGACCTCGAGGACGGGGACGCCGGGGTTATGCCGGATCTGCGCGAGGCTGATCTGTCCCAGGACGATAACGTCCACTTGTTTGGCCAGTTGATCCATGGCCGCGTGGACGAGTTTGTCGTGCGCTGCCCGGTCGCCGCTGAGCAGCGCCCGGAACGGGGGTTCCTCGATCACGGTCTGGATTTCGATCTCTTGGCCTGCCGCGCGGGCTTCCTTCTCGAGAAGGCGGCGGGTGGCAGGGGCGCTGGTGGGCACGGTGGCGAGGACGCCCAGGCGCCGGCCCGCGCGGACCGCGTCCCGCGCCATCGGTTCGTCGATGTTGAAGACCGGCACGTCCACGAGCCCCTTGGCGCGCTCCGTGGCCACCCCCATGGTGGTGCAGGAGCACATGATGACGTCGGCGCCGGCAGCCTCGGCCGCCAGGATGTAGAAGAGCATCCGCTTGATGACCCGCGGGGTGGGGCCGCCGTGCGCCAGCGACTCGGTGAGCAGCGAGTCGTCCATGATGTTGATGGCCTTCACGTCCGGATTGGCGGCGAGCCAGGGTTTGCCGAAGGGTTCGAGCACGGATTGGCCATACCAATCCACGGTATGAATCAGAGCTAAGGTAGGCATAGGGTTCTCTTGTCGAACTCGAGTGAGCGCGAGGCGTGTTGGGCTGTGGGTGGGATATCAGGCATCGGATGATGCAGCCTTTTCGAGCGGAGCCAAACCGAACCGCCGCCGCATCTCGGCCGGTGTGGCAACCGAATGGCCTAGGTGCTGGATGAGGGTGCGGGCTTTCTCGACCAGCTCGCGGTTGCAGCGGGCTTTCTGATCCGGCGCCAGCCAGGGCGAGTCCTCGAAGCCGACTCGGATGTTCCCGCCGCAAGCGATGGCGGCTGCCAGCAGGCTGAAGTCGCGATAACCATGCTGCACGAGCGTCCACATCGCGCCAAGCGGCAGCTTGCTTTTCATGAACACGAGGTTCTCGACCGTGGCGGGGAGCGCGTTGGGAAATCCGAGGCACAAGCCGGCGACGCAGGGCTGGATGGCCAGGCCCCGCTCGGCCAGCCAGTCGAGCATCGTGAAGAATCCGCCGTCGAAGAAGCAGCAGTCGGGGACGATCTTCCGCTCGCGCATCCGCCGGGCCCACGCCCGCACCTCCTCGGGCGCGTTCACATACGCCTGCCCGAACAGGTTGCACGAGCCCATGTTCAGCGACGCCATCTCGACGCCGGGCACGGTCAGCGCCACGCTCCGCTCCTCGACGGTGGACCCGACCCCGCCGGTCGAGCCTTGGACAATGATGTCGCATCGGCTGCGGACGAGGCGGACGACCTGGTGGAAGAAGGAGGTGTCGAGGGTGGGCCGTCCCCGGGCATCGGTCACATGAAAATGGACCACCGATGCCCCGGCTTGGCAGCACTCGACGATGTCGTCGGCCAGCTGCTGTTCCGCAGGGAACCGGCTGGCGTCCCGGTAATCGACCGGGGCGATCGCGATCGCGACTCGGTTTGCCGGGCTGCCAGGCACTTCGGGATTCTGGGTCATTGCCCTGAAGCCTGCCAGCCGGGCCGGTTTCTGTCACTGAGATTTTGGGATCCCACGAACCTCCCGCAGGCTTCAGCCTTCCTCTCCGTGCGCGCAGGGCGGCAAGAATCAACCTTGACGCGGTCGGGAGCTGCCAGCGGCCAGCTGCATGGGTTGCCTGAAGGCGTAACTCCGAAGCTGGAGGTCCGCGTTCCTCCTCGTCCACGAAGCACCGCTTGCGCGAGTCGAATTCCGAAGATACCATCCGGCAGTGCCAATCGAATGATCGCCTATGAAAAGTTACCACGCCAACGCAGTAGTTTTCGCGCTGTTGGCTGCCGGCTGCGCGGGCGCCGAGCCGTTGTTCACCCAGACCGATGTGTTCGTTTCGGGGAAGGACGGCTATGACACCTACCGCATCCCGGCGCTGGAAGCAGCCAAGGATGGGACGCTGATCGCGTTTGCCGAAGCGCGGAAATACGGCGGCGCGGATCCGGGATTCGGGAAGCAGGACATCGATCTGGTCTGCAAGAGCAGTGCTGACCGGGGTGCGTCCTGGTCCGAGATGAAGGTCATCGAAGACCCTGGCGAGCTGTGGTCGGCGGCCAATCCGGCGACGGTGGTGGACCGGAGCAACGGGAGGGTATGGCTCTTCTATTTGCGCTCGCGGCCGGGCCGCAGCACCTTGACATCCCGGCCGGGCACGGACGACATGCAGACCCTGGCGCGCTGGAGCGATGACAGCGGACGGACCTGGTCCGATCCGCTCGATCTCACGGCTGTCGGGCGAGACATGAACGATAAGCAATGGCGGGCGAGCGTCCCCGGGCCGGGCGGCGCCATCCAGACCCGCCACGGCCGCCTCCTCGTGCCGATGTGGAAGAGCCCTTTCGCAACCTTCGCGATGCTCTCCGACGATCATGGGCGGACCTGGAAACGCGGCGACCTGGTTCCGGGCGCGCAGGGAGGGGACGAATGCCAGGTGGTGGAGCTGGCCGATGGGCGGGTCCTGATGGATATCCGCCAGGAGACGGGGCCGAGCCGATGGCTGGCGGAGAGCGCCGACGGCGGCGCCACGTGGGCCCAGCCCCGGCCCGGCCTCGCCGTCACCCCGGTCATGTGCGCCATCGAGCGGTTCACGCTGCCCGCCGAGGGAGGCGGCCGTGCGCGCCTGGTCTGGACGGGGCCCAAGGATGCGCGGCGCCGCCATCTGGTGATCCGAACCAGCTACGACGAAGGCCTGAGCTTCACCAACGAGCGGACGGTTTCCGATCAATTTGCCGCCTACTCCGATCTTGCCCTGCTGCGAGACGGGACGATCGGGATCCTGTGGGAGCGCGGCGTCGAACGCGGCTACCAGTTCATCGCGTTCACTCGGCTCAACCGCGAATGGCTGGAGCCTTCCACTGCAACTGAAAACCGACCGCAATGAAATCGACTTGTTCGAACCGATGGGCATTGGGTGATGGCCGGCCATGGACCGCGCTTGCGGCTTTTGCCTTGTGGGCGGGGATGGCTTCCGTCTCCGGCCTGCCTTCGCTGGCCGAAACATTCCCTCCCCAGGAGCTGGCTCGAGTGCTTCGGCCGGTCGAGGAGTGGAAACCGTTTCCGGCGTGTGCCGACCGAGCCGGCTGGGGATCGCTGCCCGCCGCCGTCCAGGCGCGGCTGGTCGAGATGGGAGAGCAGGCCATGACCAATGCGTTTCCTTCCCTGCCCGCCACCTTGTATCTGGAATACGCGCGCGCGGGTAACCGCTCCCGGTTCGAGAGCGATTTCTTCGCGCGGCGGCAGATGCTACGAGCGCTGGCGCTTGCAGAATGCGTGGAAGCCAAAGGACGATTTTTGGATGCCGCAGCGAACGCGCTCTGGGCCATCTGCGAGGAGTCGACCTGGTGTTTACCGGCTCACATCAGCGCGCAGAAGGGCGGGGTGGGCCTGCCGAACGTCGACGAGCCGATCGTGGACCTGTTCGCCGGCGAGACAGGAGTCTCGGTTGCCTGGACGCTCTACCTTCTCGGCCCGGAGCTGGGGCGGGTCTCCGCCCGGGTTCCCGAGCGCGCCCGGAGAGAGCTCGCCGCGCGGATCCTCGACCCCGTGTTCGAGCGGAACGACTTCGGTTGGATGGCGCTGAACGTGACTCGGGCGGAGCGCCGGCCCAACAATTGGACGCCCTGGATCGCGGCCAGCGTCCTGACCGCTGCGCTGCTTTGCGACACCGATGCGGAACGACGAACTGCCGTCACCCACAAGATGATGCGGTCCTTGGACGGCTTTCTGAAGTTCCATCCGCGGGATGGCGGGTGCGACGAGGGGCCGAGCTACTGGGGGCACGCCGCCGGCAGCATGCTGGATGGGCTCGATCTCCTGCACAGCGCCAGCGGTGGCCGGATCAGCCTGTTCGACCAGCCGTTGATCCGCGAGATGGGACGATTCATCTGCCGCGCCCACATCGCCGAAGATTTCTATGTTTGCATCGGAGACTGCCCGGCGCGGCTCGAGCCCGATCGGAGTCTGGTCTATCGATTTGGCGAGCGAGTTGGAGACGCCGATCTGGCGGCGGCCGCTTCGCACGAGGCTGCCGTGGACAACCTGCTGCCTGCAAAGCAATTTTTTGGCCGGCAGATGCACTCGATTTTTCAAGCCGAGCCAATCCTTGCGCGTCGCGAATCGAAGGCGCCCGCCATCCGGGATTCGTGGCTGGGGAGCGAGGATCTGCAGCTGATGACGGCCCGGTCGCGCGCGGGCAGTTACGACGGGCTTTACGTCGCTGCCTGGGGGGCGCACAACGGGCAGAGCCACAACCACAATGACGTCGGCAATGTGCTGGTCTTCATGAACGGCAAGCCGGCGCTCATTGACGCCGGCGCACCGACTTACACGGCGGCCACGTTCAGCTCGAAGCGGTACGAACACTGGGCCTTTCAGTCCCAATACCACAACGTCCCGACCATCAATGGCGTCATGCAGGGGGCCGGCCGAGGCTTCGCGGCCCGGCAGGTGACCTGCAGGGCCGATGATGCCGCCGCCGAGATCGCCATGGATATCGCGCCCGCGTATCCGGCATCGGCTCGAGTCGCGTCCTGGATTCGAAAGGTCACCCTGTTTCGGGATCGGTTCGTCGAAATCCAGGATCGATATCGGCTATCCGACCTCGCCGGGAAAACGGCGCTTCACTTCCTGGCCGCGGCGCCTCTGGATGCGGCCCGCGAGCCCGGGAGGATCTTTTTTCCGGCGGATGCAGGCGTTCGAATGGAGTATGATGCGGCTTCGCTGATCCCCAGTGTGGAGACCCTTCCGATGACAGACAAGCGGCTGGCCAGCGTTTGGGGCCCCGCTCTCTACCGTCTGAGCCTCACCCCGAAAACGCCCGCGCTCGAGAACACCATTGTTGTCCGCATTGTTCCCGCATCGGCCGGCCGGTGACGGATCCGAGCGGGCTAGGGGATGCGGACGGCGGACGAGGCCGGGCCCGGATCCGGCCGAAGATGGCGGGTGAAGAAATCGAGCCGGCGCCGCGCTCCATACGGGCTGCTGCCCGCCCCGTGGTCCCGCCCGGGAAAGACGATCAGCTCGAAGTCCTTGTCCGCATCGATCAGCGCGCGGACCACCTGCATCGTGCTGGCCGGATCCACGTTGCGGTCGAGCTCGCCGACGGTCAGCAGCAGATGGCCCTCGAGGCGGTGCGCCTGCGTGGCATTGGATTGCTCGGCGTAATGCGGCCCGACGGGCCAGCCCATCCATTGCTCGTTCCACCAGATCTTGTCCATCCGATTGTCGTGGCAGCCGCAATCCGCCGCGGCGGCCCGGTAAAAGTCGCCGTGGGCGATCAGGGCGCGCAACGCGCTCTGTCCGCCTGCGGATCCGCCAAAGATGCCGACCCGGTCGAGATCCAGGGCCGGGTATTTGGCCGCTGCGGCCTTCAGCCAGAGAATCCGGTCCGGGAAACCCGCGTCCGCGAGGTTCCTCCAGCAGACGTCGTGGAACTGTTTCGACCGATTCGACGTGCCCATGCCGTCGATCTGGACCACCACAAACCCCCGCTCCTGCATCGCCCGATGCGGCGAGGCGGCGCTGAACGATTGCGGCACGAACGAATCTTGCGGCCCGGCATAGATCGCCTCGATCACGGGGTATTTCCTTCCCTGCTCGAGCCGGCTGGGCCAGCGGATGATCCCGTAGATGTCGGTGACGCCGTCGCGGCCCTTGGCCACGAAGCGTTCGGGAGGGCGCCATCCCGTGGCGCGCAGGGCGCTCGAATCGGCGCGCTCGAGGACGCACAGGAGCCGGCCGTCCTCCGATCGCCGGAGCTCATGGATCGGCGGCAGATCGACCCGCGAGCAGACATCGATGTAATAGCGGCGGTCGGGCGAGAACTCGATGCGATGGGTGCCGTCCCCTTCGGTCAGCAGCGTCAGGTGCCCGCCGTCGAAATCCACACGGGCGTAATGAACTTGGTAGGGGCTCTGCTCCGGATGGATCCCGCCCGCCCGGAACCAGACCTGGCGCCGGGCCCGATCCACGCGGTCGACGCCGCGCACAACCCATGGGCCGCGCGTGATCGGGTTTTTCACCCGCCCCTCACGCGCGTCATAGAGGTAGAGATGGTTCCATCCGTCGCGCTCGGACATCCAGATCAGCTCGGCGGTGTCGTCCAGATGCTCGCAGAAGAACTTGCTCGAATAGCAGATGAACGTGTCGCTGCGCTCGTCGACAATGGGGCGGGCCTCGCCGCTCCGGGCGTCGACCTCTACGACCCGGAGCACTTGGTGGCCGCGCTGGTTGAACAGGAACGTAAATCGGCTCGAGTCCGGCGCCCAGCGCACGCTGCCGATGCTCCAGGGATTTTCAAACAGCGAGTCCCGGATCTCGATCGGCCTGCCCTCGGGCACATGGAACAGCCGCGGCTTCGAGACGGGCAATCGGTCCCCGGGTTTGGGATAGTCGATCGTGTGGAGCTTGGGCTGGAGCTGGTCTTTCGGGGAGGACTCGATCAGGAGCACTTTGCGATCGTCGCCCTTGCGGGTTTGAAGGACGACCAGGCGGGTCGAGTCGGGCGACCAGTAGAGCCGGCCGCCGTATGCGTCCTCGGGCTTGCCGTCGGAGCTGAGCCGGGTTTCCTGGCCCGTGGCGGTGTTTCGGACGACGACGTTGTTGTCGCGGATCGACGCCTGCCAGCGGCCGTCGGGCGACGCGCCGCCGGTCCGACCTGGCGGTGTCCTCGAACCCCCATCGCGGCGTTGCGGAGGCGCGGTCGCTCGCCCCGTGATCTCGGCCGTGCCGGCATTTTCCTCGGCCTGGAAGACCGCCAGCGGCCGGCCCTCGCGATCCGCTGCCAGCCAGACATGCCCCGCGAACGTGTGCTGCTCCCGCTCCGCCCCGGCGGCAAGCCGGCCATAGCTCTTCCGCTGCCCTTGGGCGTCGAGCCAGAACAGCTCGACCTCGGACTCCGTCCGGTTGATAAATGTCAGGAAGATCTCTTCGCCGGTCCGGAGGCTGGCGCGAGGAGCGCCTTCGAAGGGCAGGCCCGATCGCCGTTCGCCTTGCCCGACAGCCGCGTCGCGTGTCAGGGTGTAATCCTTCAGGTCGCAACGCCATCCCTGTCCGCCGGCCCGGAACTGGACGGCGGCTTCGGCGGGCAGGAGCTCGAGGTTCTCGAGCGGGAGACGGCCGGCTCGGGCCTCTTTCACGCCGGCGCGCTGCAAGGCTCCCGCGAGGCGGTCGTGATCGAATGCCGGCTTTCGGACGCCTTGCACGGCATCGACCAGCACAAATTCGTGAGTGCCGCTGCCCGTCTGAACCTGGTACCAGAACTGGTTGTTCCCGGGCAGCCAATGCGCCTGGATCCGGTCCCGATAGACACGGCTTTCGGCGGCCGGGCCTCTCGATCGTTCCGCTGAAGGCTCGGCGCCGAAGGCGTTCTGGAGTGCAACAAGAGCCGCGATCAACCCGCATATTGGTCGGAGCATGCGCCATTCATACTCGGACGCCGCTTGCCTGTCCACCGCCGTCGGCTGACTGGCTGACGGCCACGGATTTGTGCCCGCGGAATGACGCGGAACGACGCGGAAATTCTGATGCCCTTGGCAGGGTAGGGACGCGTCGCTGACGCGTCCGCTTGCCAGCCAACATTTGCCCGCCCCTTGATGGCGTAGCCGCAGCTTTCAAGCTGCGTGATTTTTTCACCGCGAAGATCTCGAGGGACGCGAGGAAAGGCGTGCTCAGTATGGAAATCAGGAACTCAGGAAAGGCGCATGCAATTCCTGATTTCATGAGTTCTGAGGTTCAACAATTTCGAAGAGCGGATTTTTTGGCCGCAATAAACGCAAAAACACGCAAAGAGGATTTGTAGCCCCTTCCTGTCCCCCCCGCTCGTGCCTCGGGTGGCGAGGGGATCACGACGGATGCGTGCGGGAAGAAGCGCCGACATTCTTGTCGGCTTGAGAGCCCTGGTGCTTTTCACGCCGGGCTGTGAGTTGACAGCGATCGATGCAGCGCCGACCGCGTGGCCACCCTGCCCCGGGAAAAGGATGCAGCTTTCAAGCTGCGGTGTTTTCTCGCCACGAAAGGCTGGGGCATCCAACTCCACGCTGCTGCGGACGGGGATCAGCCTGCGCCGCGGCGGCTCTGGCAGGCAGGCGCCCGCGGTCCGGAAGGTTCGGAGCGCGGGCCTCCCGGCCCGCAGCGCGGTCGGCGCGGCGCCCTCGGAGCGGGCGCCCTGCCCGTTGATCTCACCATTTACCGGTCCGGACGACCTTGGGTCTCGGGATGCCATTGAGCTGCCGGATGGCGTTGCCCATCTCGCTTTCCGGGAGCGCGTAATTGGAGAGCTTGCCGCGGAAGAACGAGTCGTATCCGGACAGATCCATGAGGCCGTGGCCGGAGAAGCAGAACAGGATGACTTTCTCCTTGGCTTCCTCCTTGGCCTTGCGGGCCTCCTGGATGGCGGCAGCGATGGCGTGGCTCGTCTCGGGCGCAGGGATGATCCCCTCGGTCCGGGCGAAGAGCACGGCCGCGTCGTAGCATTCGATCTGGTCGATCGCGCGCGGGGTCACGAGCCCTTCCACGATCGCTTGGCTCACCAGCGGCGCCATGCCGTGGTAGCGCAGGCCGCCCGCATGAATCGGCGGCGGGATGAAATCGTGTCCCAGCGAATACATGGCCAGCAGCGGCGTCATCTTCGCGGTGTCGCCATGGTCATAGACGAACGGACCCTTGGTCATCGTGGGGCATGACGTTGGCTCGACCGGAATGATGTCGATCGCGGCGCCATGGATCTTGTCGTTGACATAGGGAAAGGCGATACCGGCGAAGTTGGATCCGCCCCCGGCGCATCCGATCACCGTGTCGACCTTCCGGACGCCGATCTTCTCGAACTGCTTTTTCGACTCGAGCCCGATGATGGTCTGATGCAGCATCACGTGGTTGAGGACGCTGCCGAGCGAATAGCGGGTCGATCCCGTGGGATCGGTGACGGCGGCCTCGATGGCCTCGCTGATGGCGATGCCGAGGGACCCCGGCGTGTTCGGGCTCGTCTCCAGGATGTGGCGGCCCGCTCGCGTCTCGGTCGACGGGCTTGCGATGCAGGTCGCACCCCAGGTCTCCATCATCAGCTTGCGAAACGGTTTCTGGTCAAAGCTGATCCGGACCATGAAGACCTTGCACTCGAGGCCCAGCAGCGAGCAGGCAAACGCCAGCGCGCTTCCCCACTGGCCGGCGCCCGTCTCGGTGGTGATCTTCTTGATGCCAAACTGCTTGTTGTACCACGCCTGGGCCACCGCCGTGTTCGGCTTGTGGCTCCCGGCCGGCGAAAGGCTCTCGTTCTTGTAATAGATCCTCGCAGGCGTCCCCAGCGCCTTCTCGAGCGCATGCGCCCGATGGAGCGGGCTCGGCCGCCACCGGGCCAGAATCGCGAGTATCTCCTCGGGGATGTCGATCCATCGCTGGGTGCTGACCTCCTGCTCGATGATGTTCATCGGGAAGACCGGCGCAAGCATCTCGGGCGTGATGGGCTTCCCGTCAGGCCCCAGAGGGGGCTGCATCGGGGATGGAAGATCCGCCGCGAGATTGTACCACTGCCGCGGTATTTCGTCTTCGTTGAGAACCACTTTGGTTTGCATGCGCTTTCCTTAGGATGTGTTTTGATGTGGTAAGGTGTGGGGCGAGAAAACTCGTTTCAGGGTGGATCTCCGTTTCTTCAGCTCGCGGGCGCCGCGCGTGATGTTGCACAGGCTGACCCGCAACCGGCGGGCGATCGTCCGCTGGCTCTTGCCCTCGGATAGAAACCGCACGATCTCCCATCGGCGCGAGAGCTTTTCCGCCTCGCTTTCGGTCAGCAGCTCCCGCAGGAGACGTTCCACAGTCTGCGGCCGGCGCATCTGCGCGAGCACGCGGGCAATATTGGCGATCCTGTCCACAATATTTCTGCCTATAGAAACAGCTCGCCGGGGGCCGATCAAGCAAAACTTGCGGGATTTTGGGAGCGCCGGCAGCCGCATCCTTTCCGCAAGGTTGGGACGCGTCGCTGACGCTTCCGCTTGTCGGCCAACATGTGCACGCCCCTCGATGGCGTAGCCGCAGCTTTCAAGCTGCCATTGTTTCTCACCACGAAAGGCATGGGCGTCCAGCTCGACGCTGCTGCCGACGGGGACGTCCGCGGTCCGTAAGGTTCGGAGCGCGGGCCTCCCGGCCCGCAGCGCGGTCGACTGGCTGGCTGACGGCCACCGATTTGTGCCCGCGGAATGATGCGGAACGACGCGGAAATATTGTTCCTGGCAAGGCAGGGACTGAAAATCAAGAACTCAGGAAAGGCGCATGCAATTCCTGATTTCATGAGTTCGAGATTCAATGATTTCGAAGAGCGGATTTTTTGGCCGCAATAAACGCAAAAACACGCAAAGAGAATTTGCAGCCCCCCCCTCGATCCTCGCGGGGGGGAGGGAAGCGAGAACAAGATGCCAATAGATCGATTGGTGGCCAGGGGATTAAGGGTCTGTGCAAAAATGAATTCCGATTTTGCTGGAGGGGATTGGGCGGGCTGGCAAGGCGCGACGAGCGAGCATACCCGCGCGGTCTGTGAGCGAGGAGCAACACAGCCAGCGCGCCCAAGGCCCCCAGCCCGCAGGGGCGGGGCGGCGCCGGGCCATC
>Ga0209507_1000117_pt1 | contig 112212 bp, 95 predicted proteins | sample AD_UKC028_MetaG_FD_184414 | JGI IMG/M metagenome (GOLD analysis project Ga0209507, IMG submission 184414) | Active sludge microbial communities of municipal wastewater-treating anaerobic digesters from USA - AD_UKC028_MetaG (SPAdes) (version 2) | ecosystem: Engineered > Bioreactor > Anaerobic >...
ACCACCTACGACGGTGAACTCCACGCGCGCAACCAACAGAAACACGGTTCTTGGATTCTCCAATTCCAACCCAAAGCTCTGTGAATAACTTTCATGAAAACACCACTTGCAACCCAGAGAATATCTCACTCCGGACGGTAAGTGGGGGGGAGTACGGCCTTGGAAGCCAAGCTTTTGGACTGCACACGGCGCTTAACACGTAGACCGGTGAGTTGCTGGGCAAGACCCCAGGCAGACACTTCAGCGCAGAATTATGAGCGATTCCAAGAAGAGTATGTTCGTAACGGATGACGGAAAGAACGTGACATTCACGTTCATCCTCGTCACCTCGCTGTTTCTGCTCTGGGGGTTCTGCAACGGGATGATTGACGTGATGGACAAACACTTTCAGGACCAGCTCCATCTGACCAAGGCACAGTCGGCATGGGTGCAGTTTGCCCACTACATGGGCTACACCCTCATGGCGCTGCCCGCGGGCCTGCTGACACGGAGATTCGGGTATAAGGGCGGCATCCTCTTTGGACTCGTGCTCGTCTCGCTGGGTGGGTTCTGGTTCATGCCAGCGACGCACATCTCGGCATTCTGGGCTTTTCTGCTGGGAGTATGCTTGATCGCCATGGGTTTGACGGTGCTGGAGACGGTCGCCAATCCCTACACCACGGTGTTGGGCCCCAAGGAGCGCGGTCCCGCCCGCATCAACCTGGCCCAATCGTTCAATGGCATCGGCTGGATCCTTGGTCCCATCGTGGGTGGAGCGTATTTCTATTCAGACGGCGGGGTTGAGGTGGCGCACGGCCGGCTATACATCCCCTATCTGGGGATAGCGATCATCGTGCTCATTCTGGCGGTGATTTTCTTTTTTGCCAACGTGCCCGATATACGGACGGAGGATGCCTATCACACGGACGACAACCTGCCTCTGCCCGATACCCCCGCGCAGCGCGCCAAAGAATACAACCGCATCCTGATGTACTGCCTGATGTTCCTTAACGTTTGCGTGTTGGGCTTCGCTGCCTACATGATTTTGCATTTGATCCTGCCCGCCTGCAGTGTCAGTGAGGAGAACACCGCGCGCCTGGTGCCAATCATCGTCGGGCTCCCTCTGGTGGTTGCCGGCTTAATGCTGGTCCCCATAGCAAAGAGCATCACCTTCCACAATATTTGGGCGCACCCGCACTTCTCCTCGGCAACGTTGTCCCAGTTTTTATATGTCGCCGCTCAAGCCGGCATCTTCAGTTTCTTCATCAACTACATCATCTCCGAGATGCCGGCGATCTCCAGGGCAACCATGGATGGCTGGTTGATCAGCGGCAATGCCGTCCTGCGGGACGGCGCCTATTTTGTGAACGAGAAGGGAGCAACCCGGCTGCTGGGTTGTGTGGGCTTTGTCCTGTTCTGCCTCGGCCGGTTTGTCGGGGCCGCCGTGATCAGCAAGGCTCCCGCGCACCGCGTGCTGGGAACTTACGCCTTCCTCAATGTCCTCCTTTGCAGCGTTGTGGTGCTCAAGCTTGGCTGGATTTCGGTCATTGCGGTCTTCCTGACCTTCTTCTTCATGTCCGTCATGTTCCCAACGATCTTCGCCCTCGGCATTCACGGCTTGGGCACCCAGTCCAGGAAGAAGGCCTCGGCCTTCATCGTCATGTCGATTACGGGGGGTGCGCTCATGCCGAAATTGATGGGGCACCTCGGTGACATCTACAATATGTCAGTCAGCTTTTGGATGCCCTTGGTCTGCTTCGCGCTGATCGCGCTCTATGGATTCACATGGTCGAAGCTTAGCCAGTCTGAAGGCATTCGTGGCTTGAAAACCTCCGGCGGGCACTGATGGACGAATCCTACGAGCAAGCCCGCGTCCGTCCCGGCTCGCCTCGAATCCAGCTCCAGTTCGCTGACATGAGATTTGTAGCCTTTAGAGTGCAGGTGTGATAGCTAGTGCCGTTTGCCATCGCCTGCCAGACTTCAACTATTTCAGGCTATTTGAGTTGATTTCATGTGATTGAGGCGCTCGGCGGGTACGCGCATTCCCCTTATTTTGTAGGGCTATACTGAGTGTTTCGACGAATTTCGTAGGACAGATCAGGGAAGAAATATAAATCCCTTCGGGACAACGTTAGCCCGTCGGGGAAGATTCTCCTATGCGCGAATTTCCATCGGCGTGCAAATGTGCACCGCCAAGTTACCGTAGTGCTTGTCGTAGGCTTGGTCTGCCGAGGGGGTCACGAGATAGTTGCGGCCCTTCGGGTAGTAGCTTCGGAAGAGCTTCAGGGCCGAGCTTTCAAACGAGCTCGCGTCCCATTTGCACTCGATGGCGTCCACCGCATCGCGACGGTGCGCGAGGACGAAATCCACTTCGCGCCCCTGTTTGTCACGCCAGTAGCGGGGAGGGGTGTCCGGCAGATGAGCCTGTAGATGTTCCAGCACAATGTGTTCCCATAGCTGGCCGAGGTCGTCCGGGCGCAGCGGATCCCAACCGCGTGCAAAACTCACAAAGCCGGTGTCGAACGCATAGACCTTGGGCTGCTTGACAATCTCGTTTTGTCCCCCGCCGTGAAAGGGACGCAGCACCGTGACGGCGTGGGTGATGTCGAGAGCGCGCAGGTGGCTTTCCACAGTCGCGCGGGTGATGCCGATGGCCGAGGCCGTCCTGGTCACTTCAAATTGTCCACCGCTCTGCCGGAGGAGATATTCAAAGAGAGCGTTAAAGCGATCCAGATCGCGGAAACCGAAGAGCCGCTGAATGTCGCGCGCGAAGAATGAATCCATCCACTCGCGGTAGAGCGCAGGGCGTTTGGTGTCGGCGAGAAGTGCGGCTGGCAGGCCGCCGTGGAAGAGTCGCTTCGGCAGGGGCACGCCAAAGGCCGGCAGCTCGTCCCAGGTTACGGGCAGAAGGTGAACCGTGCGTTTGCGGCCAGTCAGAGTGTCCCGGAATTTTCTGCTGGCGGCGAGGGTGGAGGAGCCGGTGGCCAGAATCCGCAATTTGGGGAATATGTCGGCGCCGATTTTCAGGAGACGGGTGGGATCGTGAAGCTGGTGGATCTCGTCGAAGACCACGATCGGCTTTGTGCAGGAGCGAAAGAACATCTGCGGGTCGCGGACCATGTCCTCGACGACGGGCAGATCGCAGTTGACGTAGATTGCGCGGTCGGCGCCGAGGGCTTCGGCGAGGGTGGTTTTGCCGGAGCGCCGAACACCGCAGAGCCAGGCGATGGGGGCCTCCCGCCAAGCGTCCTCAATACGCTGCCGCCAAAATGGTCGTTGAATCATGCCATTGGACTATGCTGAAAGGTTTACCAAATGTAAAGTATGGTAGCGGCGTTGGCCGAGTGGGGGCCAGAGCTACGCTTGGGAAGGATCAGGCGACTTTCTCCTTTTGGAGATGGACTACGTTGGCGGGGGCCTCTGGGACGATGGACCAGAACTTCGCAACGTCGGCAGGTTTCACAAGGCCCTTGTATTTGCGGTGGACGATGTCGGGGGAATTGCCGGCCCATTTGGCGGTTTTGCCTTCGTGCTCATATAGGGCGTAGTGGTAGCTGACCGCGGTGTGGCGCAGGTAATCCTGAACCCACGGCTTGAGCTGGGGCTTGGTCTTGTCTTCGGTCTTGGGGCCGAAGCCGGCGGTGCGCTTGATGGCATCGAAGTCGCGGCGCCAGTTGGTGCCTTTGATCGGGGTGCGCCGGGCAATGTGTGGCGAAAGCCATTGGAAGAGATTGGAAGGGAGTTTGATTTCCTGGCCGGTGGCGTCCTTTCGCGTGAGACGGACGGCCTCGATGGTGCGGCGACCACGCATCTTGGCGACTTTGCCGCTGACGGTGATGGTCTCGGACTCTGGGTCGATGTTGCTCCAGGAGATGCGCTTCAGCTCTTGGTCAGGGCGCAGGCCGGCGAAGAGAGCGAGGGCGACGAAAGGAACAAGCTTGCCTTCCTTATGGGCGCGAGCAGCGTTCATGAGGGCAGTGCACTCGTCAAGGGACAGAACGGCTGGCTCGGCTTCGTCGGATTCGATGCGGTCGATTTTGGCGACGGGGTTGACCGGGGTGAAGCCTTTCTCCTGGGCCCAAGCGAAGAAGCCGTTGAGGACGCGCCGGTAGTTGTCGCGTGCTACGGGGCCGCGGCCAGGTTGGTTGATGAGGTCGCGAACGAGGTCTTCGGAAATATCGCTGACGAGCTTCTTGCCGTGGTCGGCCTTAAGGGCACGGCATTTGGTTTCGAGGTTGCGGATGGTGAGGGGGCGTTTGTTGGCGGCTTTCTTCTCGGCGACGAACGCGCTGAAGGCGTCCCCTACGCTGCACTTCTTGAGCGGGTCGCGGTAGTTGTCCAGGAAGAAACGGATGGCGACGAGAAGGGGACGACCTTCGAGCTGGGCGTAAGCTACCTCGGCTTCGGCGGCCTGCTCGGGCGTTAGCCGCGTGATCACGGGACGCGCGGCACCCTGGAGATTGGCGGTCTGAATCTCGAGCTCCTGCAGGCGGGCGACGGCCTCTCCGTGCGTGCTGTAATTCTGGCGGATTCGCTCGCCATTGAGGGTCCAACCGGTGACGCGATAGGCAGTGGCACCGCCGGGGTTGGTGAAGGCGATGACGCGGAAGACGCCCTTTCCTTTTGGTCCGGGTTTGCTGCCGTTCTTTGCACGTGCTCTCATTTGCCCCTAATTTGCCAAATAGTTTGGCAAATGGCAAGCAAGGAGTGAAATAATAGCGCAAATGTTAGGGAAACGTGAGATTGGGAATTGGCTTATGAGTCCTCTGCTCTACCCCTGAGCTACTCTGGCAAGCCGGCAGAATTATCTCCCTTAGCCACAGCCCTCTGTCAATCCCTAGAAATTGTGGTTTTCGCCCGGCAGCAACAGGTGCAGGCGCTGGCGCGCCGCCTTGAATTGCTCGATGGCGGCGGACGGATCAATCTTGATGGGCGGAAAGGTGTTGTAATGCAAGCCGAGGATTTCCGAACAGCGGACGAACTCGGCAGCCTTGATGGCGTCGTCCACACCCATGGTGAAATTGTCCCCGATGGGCAGCGCGGCAAACAGCAGCCTGGTGGAATCGCCGATCAGCTTCATGTCGAGCGTCAGCGCGGTGTCGCCGGCGTAGTAGAAGTTGCCTTCGGCACTCTCGACAACGAAGCCGCCGGGATTGCCGGCGTAGGTCCCATCCGGCAGGCTGCTGGAGTGAATGGCGTTGACGTACTTGACACGGCCAAAATCAAATTGCCAGCCCCCACCATGGTTCAGCGGGTGGGTTTTGGAAAGGCCCTGGTTGCCGAACCAGACCGTGATCTCGTAATTGGAGACAATGGTCGCGCCGGTCCGCCGGGCGATTTCCGCCGCGTCGGCCATGTGGTCTGCGTGCCCGTGCGAAATAAGGATGTAATCCGCCGGGACTTGCTTCACGTCAATGGCCCTGGCCAGTTCGTTCCCAGTGATGAACGGGTCGAAGAGCAGCGTCTTGTTCGCGACCTGGGCCGCAAAGCAGGCGTGTCCGTAGTAAGTGACTTTCATGGCGAGCGCCAACTCTACGCGGCTTTCTCTTCGGTGTCGAGGAAGCCTTGCAGGTGGCGGACGCGGGTGGGGTGGCGCAATTTGCGCAGGGCCTTGGCTTCGATCTGGCGAATGCGCTCGCGGGTGACGCTGTACATCTTGCCAATTTCCTCCAGGGTGCGCTCATAGCCGTCCACCAGGCCGAAGCGCATTTCCAAAATCTTCCGCTCCCGCTCGGTGAGGCTGGTCAGCACGTCGCCCAGCTTCTCTTTAAGCAGGCTGTAGCTGGTCACGTCCGAGGGGTTTTCGGCCGTCTTGTCTTCGATAAAGTCGCCCACGCTCACGTCGCCGTCGTCCCCGACCGGCGCGTGCAGCGAGATGGGTTGCTGGGCCATCTTCAACAGCGCGTTGATCCGGGAGACCGGCATGTGCATTTCGTCGGCGACCTCCTCGGGGGTGGGCTCGCGGCCCAGTTCCTGCGTGAGCTGCTTTTGCGCGCGCCAGAGCTTGTTCATGATCTCGATCATGTGCACCGGGATGCGGATGGTGCGCGCCTGGTCGGCGATGGACCGGGTTATTGCCTGCCGGATCCACCAGATGGCGTAGGTGGAGAACTTGTAGCCGCGCCGATACTCGAACTTCTCGACGCCTTTCATCAGGCCAATATTGCCTTCCTGAATCAGATCGAGGAAAGACTGTCCGCGATTGGTGTATTTCTTGGCTACGGACACCACCAGGCGCAGGTTGGCTTCGGCCATGTGGGTTTTGGCCTGGTGCGCCCTGTCAGCGGCACGCTTCAACTGCTCAAGCGTCTGGAAGAATTCTTCGCGGGGCAGGCGGACGAACTGCTCGAGGGCGCGCATCCTGGCGCGTTCGGCTTGCAAGGCGGACTGTTGGTCGGCCGATTTGCGCCGGGATTCCAGCTCCTCGACGCGCCGCAGACTGCCCTTGAACTTCTCATGGACGTTGCTCGCCACCAGGATCATGTCCTCCAAAACCCTTTGCTTGTAAAAGAACCTGGGGAAGACCTCTTGCAGCTTCCGGTCGAACTTCTGGAACTTGAGGTGAAGTTTCTGACGGCGGCCCTGGGTGGGGCACTTCTGCCAGGCGATGAACTTATCATCCACGCTCGTGTCCAGCACCCGGACCGTCTTGATTAACGCTCGCAGCTCCCGGAGATGGGCCTCGCGGTTGGGGACCTTCTTGTCCACCACCACGCGGTCGAAACGTTCCTTAGGTGGTTCGGAGAGAAGCTTCTCGGCGATGGCGATGTGCTCCTTGGCGGTGAAGCCGAGGCAATAGACTAACCGCTTAATGTCGGCTTCCGCCTCCTCGATGCGCTTACAGATTTCCACCTCCTGCTCCCGGGTCAGCAAGGGCACCTTGCCCATCTGATTCATATACATCCGCACCGGGTCATCCAATACCTCCAGGCGGGTGTCTTCTTCTTCCTCAGGTTCGGCGGGTTTGGCTCGCTCCACCTCCGCGTGGTCTACTATCTCGACGTCGAGGTTGCGCAGCTTCGTGTAGAGATCGTCCAAGTCCTCCGGTGAGAGACCGTCCGGCAAGATGTCGTTGATGTCGTCGTAGGTGACGAACCCATGCTCTTGGGCCAGGTGAAGGAGGGTCTTGATGGTCTCGGTCAAATCCACCGCTCGACTGGGCTTGCCTGGAGTCAGAGCCGGATGGTTGCTGGCGTAGGTGGCCTTGGCTTGGGAAGCTGTGCGGGCCTTCGGCTGAATCGGCTGAGTATGGGAGGGGGCTTTTGTGGGTAACCGGTTGAGGCCGTGCGCTTTATGGGAAATCACGAAACGGCGGAATGGGCGGTGCGTGCTAATGGCGGCCGGCCGCCCTCTGGGGCGGCCACGACGGCCAGCCCGGTTACCCGATTTGCTCTCTTTCCTGTTGACCATAAGTAATCAGACGCACACAAGCCCTTTTAGTTCAGATATTTCCGCAGGGCGTGCTACGGCGGCAATTCATCTTTGGGACATCTACACGGACCGCCCACTTAGGCGTTCGAAGACCGCAAGCACCAGAAGGCTGACGCAATTGCAATGTACATTATTCTACCAAAAACTCAAACTCCTGACGCTGTTTCCGGCAGGCGGTCTTAGCCACCGGGCGCGAGGCCCGAACCAACCCCGAATGGCCAATTTTGCAATTTTACGGGCAATCTGCAAGGAAAATTATCAGCAAAATACGGCAATACGGCAAAAATGGCTATACGTGAGGCTGGTAGAGGTGGTGCCGCTCCGCAGTATCCCCGCATTGCTCACTTCTTGGGGCGCGTTGCCAGCCCCTGCAACCGGCCAATTCCAGAGTTCCCGGGGTCACTTGCCGGTCATTTCCTGGCTTCGCTCAACTGGAATTTGTCCAGCAGCAGCCGGTTTCCTTTTGCCCTTTGATCCGGGCATAGGCTGACGAACTTGAGCACATGAGGTCCGGCTGTGAGCTCGGCCTCAGCTGGCCCTGTCTCAAATAGGCCGGGAATCGGGGTTGGCTGGTGGAGATTGATCGGGTCGGTGGGCTTTAGATCGTCCAGCTGGAGCGCAAAGGTGCCGCCCGGCTCGCTGCGGCTCAGCCGGGTGACGACCCGGTAGCGCCCGGCTTTGGCTATGGAGAAAGGGAGGGTGAGTGTGGCGTTGGTTTGGACAGCATCCCATTGGAGAGCGTACTGGCCGCTGAACAGGTCGCCCCAGAATGCCATGCCGGCTTCTTCGACTTTCCCGCCGGTAGTTGTGGCTGCATCCACGAGATCTTCGCCCTCCCATCGTCCGCCGCCATGGTCATGCGGACGCAGGTAGTGTGGCATGCGGTCTTGAACCGAAGGCAGCTCCGCGCGGGCAGACGGCCGACCGGTTTGATACCAATAAGCAACGCTGGAGTACCAGTCTGAGCGTTCATTCCCTTGCCAACCGTGCTCGATGTTCACCAGTAGCGACTTGCGGAATGGCACCGGATCGGCCAGGTGATAGCGATAGACATTCCACAAGTCACCCGGTTTCCAGGCCTCCGGCCAGCGCCATTGGTTCAGGTCCTTGCCCTTGAGATCGGCGGTGCAGTGCTCCAGGATGCCCGCTTGGTTAAACCGTCCGCGCAGCGGCGCGCCGAACTGGGCGTAGCCGAACTCGTGGCTGTAGCACCAGGCGCCGCCGAAATCATCCTCCGAACCTGTGCCCGCGATGGAGGGCTTGGTTTCGCCGTCCACGTAGATGGCGAAGTCGCCTTCACCCCACCAGCTTTCATCCCGCTGTTCAACCGACAGGTTGCATCCGGCAAAATGGCCCTGGCCGCCGTCAGTTTGCAATATCAGGTAAGGCTTTCCCTTCTGTGGAGGAAAAGCCTGGCGGTAGGCGGCGAAAAAATGCAGGCCGTCGGGCAGCGGCTGCTCCAGCTTCCGATAATCAACCTGGAAGTAGAGCGCGCTGCAATCCTGCGCTCCCTCGTTGGCGATAGTGAGACGCGCCATCTTCTTGAAGGGCATGGGCCAATAGGAGTTGAGCCCGCCATGTGTGCCTGCGGCCAGTGGCTGGCTGGCATAGGAGTAGGTCTGCGCGTGGCCGAGGCCAAAGAAATCGCCCAACGGGGACTCCACGCAAGGCTCAGCCGGGTCATCGAAGTAGATTCGCAGCACCAGTTTCCGCAGCGCGCTGCGCGACGGATAGAGATGAGTAAACCAGATGTGCGTAATGACGCCGGGGCCCTCCAAGTTGGCAAGCGTAAGAGATTGGCCCGCGTTAACGCGTCGCATGTCCATGTTGCCGCTGGAGGGGTCGGAACTGGAAACGCGGTGTGCGGTGAATTTCTGCAAATGCAGGAGGCAGTCGAGGCTCTGGGCCTGCGTGGCCTGGACCGGCAACAGCAGCGCCAGAATCCCAGGCAGCAGAATGGCTGGCCGAATAGTGCGTGAGGCGATCATCGGGAACGATTATCGGAAAGCAAAAACACGGGCAAGCTCGCGAATCATACTGTCCTTGCCACGCTGCGCTTTCCGGCCCGGGATGCTGGTTACAAACGCCAGCAGCTTTTATAGATGCGGAGCGCGGCGCAAAATTGGATATATTGACAGCGCGTGAAGCAACTGCTACCCCTGCAATGTTGCGTGCGGTTAGCAGAGGGAGAAAGGCTCAGGTCTAGTATGAAAATTATTCTATCGCTCGCTGTTATGATGGCTCTGGTTGCGCTGGGGCAAGGGACAACCTGCAACGCCGCCGATGAAGACGGCGTCGCACTCGCCATTATCTACGATACTTCCGGCAGCATGAAAGACCCGGTGCGTGACGCCAACAACCGGTCTTCACCCAAGTACATCATCGCCAACCGCGCCCTGGCGGCGGTGGCAAAGCAGATTCAAGCCTACGCCGACAGTAACGCAGGGGGCGTGCCCCGGAAAGTCGAAGCCGGTCTGTTCGCGTTCAGCGGCGACAGCGCGCGGGAGGCCGTTAAGTTCGGGCCGTTTGACGCGTCGGCGCTTGAGAATTTCGCCCAACGTTTCTCCCGTCCCGTTGGCAACACGCCGCTGGGCAACGCCTTGAGCATCGCCACCCGGGCGATCATGAATTCCCCCCAGCCTCGCAAACACGTGCTCGTCATCACGGACGGCATGAACACGGCGGGGCCGGCGCCGGCGGCGGTGTTGCCCCGGCTGCAGCAGCAGGCGCAGGACAAGAAGGTGACGCTATCCGTTCACTTCGTGGCCTTCGACATCAACGCGAAGGTCTTTGATTCAGTCAAGAAGCTCGGCGCGACGGTCGTGAGCGCGTCCGATGAAAAGCAGCTTAACGCGCAATTGGAGTACGTGCTCCAGCGCAAGATTCTCCTCGAAGATGAGGAGCCAGTGAAGTAGAAGTAGCCAGCACCCAAAAGAAAGGACTACCTATGTTCAGAGCGATCAAGCGGTTGTTTATATGGATGGGCCTGATGGCCGAGAAGGCCACGGAGACGGACGCGATTAACCAGGCGGTGGTGGAGCGCGGCATCCGCGACTCGAAATCCAAGGCCGACAAAGCGCATTATGCCAACGGCCAGCTGGCCGGGCAGATCGCGCTGTTGCGCGATCAGATCAAACGCCAGGAACGCCAGCGGGCGGACCTGCAGTCGCTGCTCCAGGCGGCGGCGGCGGCCAATGACGAGGCCAACGGAGCGCATTACGCCGAGGAACTTGCCGCCCTGGAAGCGGATCTGAACGATAACAAGGCTCAAACGGACAACCTTGATCAGCTTTACAGGCAGAACACGGAGATCATAGCCGAGAGCTTGCGTGAGATTCAAAGATTCCAGCGCGAATTCGAGGCGGTCAAGGCCAAGGTCGCCATCGGCCGCTCGCTCGAAAGCCTGGCGGGCATGATGAAGAGTTCAATTACCGAATTGCAGGGCATGATGGGCGGCGAGATGGGCCAGTCCATGCAGCAACTCCGGCAGTCCGCCGCCTCTGGCGAGGGTCAGATGCGCGCGACGCTTGACCTGGCCAAGGAAATGGGCTCGGGCATTGCCCGCCAGCAGGAGGCCCGCAAGATGCGCGGAGCGGCGCTGTTTCAGGAATACAAGAAGAAGATGGGCATGGTGCAGCCGGAAGCGGCGGCGGCGGCGAAACCAGCCCCCACGCCGCAGCCGGAGCGGCAGAAGATACCAGAGCAGTGACCGCCAGAAATCCCAATGTCCAACTCGTGAAATTGAACACGAATCCAAATACGGCGAGTTAACCAAGCAGTGAACATTTAAGGAAAGATCTTATGACAACACGTGGGAAGATTGTTTTGACTATTATCATCCTGGCCGTGGTCGGCTTTGGGATGTATCGCTGGTGGGACAAGATCGCGCCCCAGAGCCGGTCCCAGAACGTTTCCGTCAACCCGGCCGAGGTGAAACGGCAGATCAAAGAAGCAATCGCCCCGCCCGAAGACGCCAGCCAGTACCTCCTGGCCGGCACAAATGTGGCGACGCTGGTCCAGCGGTCCGGCATTCCCGCGGTGACGGGAGTTAGCGACTACAAGACAGATATGAAGGACGGGAAGCTGGTGATCGAGTTCCCGATCAACGTCTGGCCCGGCTGGGCGCCTATCATCGTGGCCAACCAGGGGTTGGAGCCGAATGACCAGAGCATATTTGCGAAGAAATACGGCTTCTACGTGCGCCTGGCCATCGTGGACGATCCGGTCAAGGCGCGCGATCTGTTCGCGAGTGGCCAAAGCCACATTCTGTGGGGCACACTGGACATGATTGCCTTGTTCGCGCCCGAGCTGGTTAAGGACTCCAGAACCGTGCCCGTCGTCTGCCAGCAAATTGACTTTTCCGCGGGCGGCGACGGCGTGGTGGCCAGGGGCGAGATACGGAGCATCAACGACCTGCGAAGCGTTGCCGGCCAGCGCAAGAAGGTTGTATTGGCGCAAAACTCGCCAAGTCACTACTTGATCATGTCGCTGCTGATTGATGCGGGAATTGACCCTGGGGACGTTGACTTCAGGTGGGCCGCGGATGCTCCGTCGGCGGCGAAGATATTTGTGCAGGACGAGTCGTACGATGCCTTCGTTGGCTGGTCGCCGGACATCTACAACGTCACCGACAAGCTGAAGGGCACTCGGTTGGTGGTGACGACCGGGACGGCCAATCACCTCATCGCGGATGTATGGGCGGTGCGCAACGACTTTTACAAGGACCATCCGGAGATCGTGAAGAACCTGGTGCGGGGCATCTTCGAGGGCATGGACATGGTGCGCAAAGACCCGAAGATGGCGGCGCGCGCACTGGCGGCGGCCTTCAAGCTGCCGGAGGAGGAATGCGGCAAGATGATCGGCGGCGACGGCGGGATTGTCGAGGGCGACGCCCACCTCACCAACTACCGCGAGAATGCGAAGTTCTTCCTGGACCCGTTCAACCCGGCGAACTTTGAGGTGGTATGGAACAGTGCCTCGACCATCTACAAATCGTTAGGCACGATCAGCAAGACCGTGCCCGCCGACCAGGTCAAAGCCCACCAAGTCCTGGCCGCCCTGTCCGGGGAATATAAGGACGTGCGGGATCTGTCGCAGCCCACCTTCAAGCCGAGCGCGCTCATGAATCTCAGCGCCGAGGCGGGCGCGGGCCAGATTCTGACCAAGGCGGTGCTGATCTCATTCGAGCCGAATAAATCCGTGCTCAACCCGGAATATGACTCGACCATCCCCAACACGCTGGAGGAAATCGGCAAACTGGCCGGCAGGTTCGGCAACGCCTACATCATTATTGAAGGCAACACGGACGCCAGTCGCAAGGGCATCGTGCCCACCGACCTCGTCCGGCAGCTCTCCTACGACCGCGCCGACGCCGTTCGCCGTGCGATCATGGACAAATACAAGTTCGACCCGAACAAGTTCAAGGTGGTCGGCAATGGCTGGGAGAATCCGCTGCCCGGCTGCACGGACCCGAGCAACGCCGAGCACAACAAGAAGAACCGGCGCGTGGAGGTCAAGGTGTTCCCGCTGGAAGCCGGGTCCTGACCGGCGACACACGTTACCTGAGGTGCCTGGTTACAGGGGCCGGTCTCACGCCACACCCATGTGACTGCGTAGCGATGTAACTCTGTAGCCTGGACGAATATCCCATGGCCGAATTCCTGCGTTTCCTCACCTTTGCCACGGTGTTCGTGGCTGTCCTGACACTCGTCGTCCGTCTCGCCCGGCTACAGGTCAATGCGGATTCTTCCTACGCCCGAACGGTGGGATTGACGGTCGCCTTCGTCGGGATGGTCCTGGCGGCCTGGTGGTTTGTCACGCGCGGCGGCGTCGAACATCGGCTCGTTCAATCGCTGATCCTGCCTAGCCCGATGGAAGTCCTTCAGGCATTCAAACCGTTGCATGTTGAACAGGGCCTGGTCCGCAGTGCCTTTCACTCGTGGCTTCGCGTCACCGCCGGGTTCGCCCTGGCCACACTGGTTGCCGTGCCACTGGGGGTTTACATGGCCAGCTTTCCATCCGTGGCTGCGTTCTTCCGGCCCCTGGCGCTGGCGGGCGCTTACGTTCCCATCGTGGTGCTCATCCCGCTGAGCATGACGTGGTTTGGCACCGGTGAGGCCCAGAAGATCGGGTTCCTGTTTATCGGCTGCTTTGTCGTTCTGCTGCCACTGGTCATTAAGGACATCGCGGATGTCCCATCCGCCTTTCTCGACGTGGCAGTCACGAAAGGCGCGTCGCAGTGGCAACTCGTTCGACACGTTCTGTTTCCGGTGGCCCAGGCCAACATCTGGGACCACCTCCGCGGCGTTTACGGCGTGGGCTGGGGGTGGATTATCATGGCCGAGGTGTTTGTCCGGCCGGAGTATGGCCTGGGCGGCTTAATCGAGGTCTCCACGCGGCGGAGTCAAACCGGCTCGGTTTATGCGATTATCATTGTCATCGTCCTGATCGCAGTGGCTTGCGATCAATTGTGGCGGTTGGGCGGCGAACTCCTATTCCCTTATCGCAAGACAGCCGAGTGAGTTATGCCTGAGACGACCCACCCCAGTGACGGCGCCGCACCGCAGCAACCGAAGGACGGTCAAGGACAAGGCAGTCTGGCGGCCACGCCAGAACCAGTGCTTCTCAAGAGGCTTGATGTGGTGTCCTTCAAGCAGGTCTCCAAGACCTTTGGCGTCGGGCCGGACGCCAAGCTCGCGCTCCAGGACGTCAACTTCACAATCGAAGACCTGCCGCATGTTGGCGAGTTGATTGCCATCGTGGGACCTTCCGGCTGCGGAAAATCCACCCTCCTGCGCATACTGGCCGGGTTGAAGCCCCATTTCCCTCCCACCAGCGGTGAGGTGCGCGTGCTGGGCAAGCCAGTTACGGACCCTGGACCCGACCGGGGGCTGGTGGATCAGAAATACTCGCTCCTGCCGCATCTGCATGTGCTCGAGAATATCGCCTTCGGTTTGAAATTGCGCGGCGTCGCTCGCTCCGAACGCCTGGACCGGGCCTCCGAGTGGGTGAAGAAAGTTGGTCTGGAAGGCTCGGAGAAGAAGTTCCCCTCCGAGCTTTCCGGCGGCATGCAGCAGCGCGTGGCCATAGCCGCCACCCTCATACTCCAGCCGCGCATCCTGCTCATGGACGAGCCCTTTGGGGCTTTGGATCCGGGCATCCGCCTGCGCATGCAGGAGTTGCTTATCCAATTGTGGGACGAACAGCAAAGCACAGTCTTCTTGGTGACGCACTCAGTCGAGGAGGCGGTTTACCTGGGCGACCGGGTGTTCTTGATGGCGGCCAACCCTGGGCGGCTGGTCGAGATACTCAAGGTGCCGCGCCCGGCTGAGCCGCCCGAAGAGAGCCGCCGCAAGCCGTGGTTTGTCAACTTCTGTCAGACGCTGCTGCGGCGGCTGGAAGAGGCGTCATCCACGCCGCCGGGAGTGCAGGTGTAGGCTCCGAAGTTTTATGTGTTGCTGAGCTGTCGCCTGTAATAGACTGCGCGAAGAGCCGCATGGACCAGCAAGCGCCAAACTATCACCGCGAGTTTCTGAAGAGCCCGCAGCACGCGGCGCTGGGACTGTTGACGCTGGGGGCGGGCTTCGTCAGCGGGATGATTTTGCCGCTCATCGCTGGGGCGACCTGTTACACGCTGGGCTGGATTTACCTGCCTGACCTGCCGTTCTTCCGCCGCTGGGTGGATCGCCGCCGCGAAGCCCTCAAGCGGGCGGAGGACGCCCGCAAGGTCGCCGCCTTTGTCCAGCGTCGCAACGCCCTCATCGGCTCGCTTTCGTCCGAACGCCGTGAGTGCTACAACCGTCTCGTGGCGGTCTGCCAGGACATCGAAACCGCCAGCGCGGACAATCTGCTGGCCTCCGCCGACCCGGCCACTGATCCGCGCTTGCGCAAACTGGATGAGTTGATGTGGACCTACCTGCGCTTGCTCGGCATCCAGGAGTCCCTGGAGCAGTTCTTGCAGACCGAACGCAGCGAGAACCTGCCGGTGGTTTTGAAGAATGCCGAATCCGAGGCCGCCCGGCTCGACGCCGAAGTCGAAGCTCTGAAAGCCAAAGGCGACGCCGGCGCGATGGAGACCAAGCAACGTTACCTGGCCTCGCGTCTGGAGCGGCTGGAGGTCCTGCGCAAGCGCCAGCAACGCAGCGAGCAGGCCGAGGCGAACCTCGCCCTGGTGGTCTCCGAGCAGGAACGCCTCGACCAGCAAATCAAGCTGATCCGTGCCGATGCCGTTGCCACCAAGAATGCGGAGACCCTCACCGCCCGCATTGACGCCACTGTCGAGCACCTCGACCAGACCAATAAGTGGCTCTCCGAGATGGACGAGTTTAAAGACCTCGTCGGCGACATGCCTTCGACGGAACTCCGCGTGGGCTACCAGCCTGTGGGCGCGCCTGCGCCCGCCGCCGCCGCGGCACCGCCGGTTATTGAAAACGCGCCCTTCAAGAAGACCTACCCGGCGCGCCAAAGGCAGGGGTAATGAAATCCGCCGCTGCATCGCCCGCACCCGCCAGCGCCGCTGCCCGGCTGCCCCTCACCGGCTGGGCGCTCGAACTGGCCCGCCGCTGGAATGGCGGCACCTACTCGCTTTTCATCCTCCATGGCAACATCTTTGACCTCTTTCCCGTTCAGGACCATGGCAACGTCCGCTACGAATCGCTCAAGACCTTCCTCGTCAGCCGTCTGTTCCCGGAGCGCGGCTGTCTGCTTTTCTACAACATCAGCAACGGCCTGAGCTTCGGCTCCGCCGAAATGCAGAAGCGCTTCTTCAAATGGCTGGCGGATTACGACAGCGTCGAGAACACCGCCTTTCATGCCTCCGGTCCGCCGCGGGACTTCCTCCACCTGGCACCCCTGCTGCGTCGGTTTTTCCTGCGTGTTGCCGAGGAGAAAGAGAAGTGGCGAGGGATCACCCTGGTGATTGATTTTCCGGAGAAGCTCATCCCCGCCTGCGAGGAGGCCAACGCCAGCATGGAGGAGCGGATGAACCTGGTCACGTTTCTCGAGTGGGCCGCGTCGCAGGAGCTCGCCCGGTTGGATATTGGCGTCGTGCTGGTGTCTGAATCGGCTGCCGAGCTCCACGCCGACTTGCTGCAAAGTCCCCACGTCTGCCAGGTTCGCATTGATCTGCCCGATGCCGAGGAGCGGCTGCGCTTCCTCAAGTCGGGCTGGGCCGAGCACCTGGCGGGAGGCAAACCCACTTCCGATTGGAGCGATTTCACCAGCGAGGAGCTCGCGGCTCGCACCTCGGGGCTGAACCTGCTGCGCATCCGCCACTTCCTGGCCGCGGCCATCCGCAACGGCATCCGCGTGACGCAAGAGCACGTGACCGCGAGCAAAAAGCGGCTGATCGAGGAATATTGCCAGGGCCTGGTGCGCTTCAAGGACCCGAAGCCCGGCGTGAGCCTCGACCGGGTCGCCACCCATGCCGCCGCCAAGCAGCGGCTGCGCGAGCTGGCCTGGCTCATCAAGAACGGCAAGACCGACGTGCTGGAACGCGGCGTGCTCGTTCCCGGACGCGTCGGCGTCGGCAAATCTTTTCTGATTGACTGCTTTGCCAGCGAGTGCGCGCTGCCCGTCATGGAGATGGGCGAGTTTCGCTCCAAATGGGTTGGCGACACCGAGCGCCAGCAGGCGCGCATCCTCATGACCATCCGCGCCCTGGGACCGGTGATTGTGGTGGTGGATGAAGCCGACGCCGTCTTTGGCACCCGCGAGGCCGACGGCGATAGCGGCGTGTCCGGGCGCGTCTTTGCCGCCTTCGCGGCTCATATCGGGGACTCCTCCCTGCGCGGGCGCGAGCTTTGGGTGGCCATGACGTCGCGGCCGGACCTGCTGGCCATAGACATGAAGCGCCAGGGCCGCTTTGGCTTGTGCATCCCCCTGTTTCCCGCGCAGGGGCCGGAGGATGTGCTGGAGTTGTTTGCCACGGTGGCCAGGGTGAAGGGGATCGCGCTTGCCCAGCCCAGCTTAACCTACATCCGGCAAAACCTGGGTGCCCGGCCGCTCACCGGCAGCGACGTGGAGTCCATCCTCATCCGCGCCAAAGAGCGGGCGGTGCTGGCGAAGCGGGACGACGATGTGCAGCGGCGAGACCTGGAGGAGGCGGTCAGCTCCTTCATTGACCCGCTCGATCCGGAGCTGCTGAAGCTGCAGGAGCTGGCCGCCGTCCTGGCCTGCTCCGACAAGCGTTATTTGCCCGAGCAATACCTCAAGGGTGACCGCGCCGCCCATCTCGAAGACTTTGCCCGCCTCAAGCTCCGCGCCGGGCGGCGATGAAGCCGCGCAGCCCCAGCTCCCTTAGAGCCTGTTTGAAAATGCCAGTCTAAGCCGGGTGTGGACACCCGGCCTACAGGGAATCGGCGAAAAGGCGCGATCCTGTAGGCCCGGTCCCCTGACCGGGCGAATTCTCAAACAAGCTCTATGGGAGGGGAATGGAGGTCCGTTTGCCCGGATTTGACTCAACTCACTGAAATGGATGTACTTGCAACGGATTTGGCCCGCAAGGGCCTGTATTTTGGCCCTGTGATCGCAACTGCCGCAACGGCAGTGGGTTACGTCAGGGGGGCGGCGGGATGTCAAGGCTGTATCCACGGTGTGGATACGGTGTGGATATGGCGCGTATACGGTGAGACTCCTTCGGGTGGCGCCGCCTGGTCCCGGGGGGCTTCCATTAACCTCACACCCGGCTCCAGCCCCAAAAGGCAGCCATAGTTGGCATCTCCGCAGCCCTTGCCTCTCGCGGCAGAGTCCAGGTGCGTGATTAGAAGCATCAACCTGTCAGCCGCCTGCCCCTGCGAAGCAGCCCGGACAACCCGCCCTGAAGCCGCGGATGGCCGGGGCCCAAAGTTGGTCCCGGCCGTCTAGTGGCCATGGGGTGGCCGTCTAGTGGCCGTCTAGTGGCCGTCCCGGTGCCGCTCTCACCCCGTTTCCAGATCATTTATGGCACTTGGATTGTCCCCCCACGAACCTTGTCGGCTCGGAAATGCGCGCCGGGATAGAGCCGGTCCGCGAAAGCCTCCCGCCCCGGGGGCCGGTGTGCCTTGCGGGCAAGGTCGGCGAAAACCAACTGGGCTACATCCTGGGCGCGATGCGAGTCGCCGTTCACCTGCCGCAGCACTGCCAAATAAGCCAAGTCCGAGTGCCGCTGAACCAATTCCGCAAAGGCGTCCTCGGATTGGGACTCCGTGCGGCAGCGCAGCAATTCACCATCTCACGCACTGGAGAACGAGGCCTGCTGCCCGGATGTGGCGCCGGGAATGTCCGCTGGGTTGGCTGAGTCGTGCAGGCGGTGGTGCGGGCGGGCGAGCTTACTCGCGAGGGTTAAATCGGGACTCGCGCGCGAGATGCTCCCAGAGCTTGCGCTCGGACTCTGTGACCCGCCGGGGCACCTCGATCCGGGTCTCCACGATCAAGTCACCGCTCCCGCCGCCGCGCTGCGGCAGGCCGCGACCGCGCACCCGCAGCTTTTGGCCGTTTTGCGTCCCCGGCGGAATCTTGATCGCCACGCGGCCGCCCAGGGTCGGCACGGAGATGTTGGCCCCCAACACCGCCTCCCACGGGGCGATTTGGGCTTCGTAGATGAGGTTGTGATTCTCCACCTCGAAGTCGGGGTGCCGCGCCAGGCGCACACGCAGGTAGAGGTCGCCGGCCGCGCCGCCCCCCGCACCCGCCTCGCCGCGCCCGGCCAGCCGCAGCCGCTGGCCTTCAGTCACGCCCGCCGGGACTTTCACCTGCCAGGTCTCCGTCCGGGCGACCTGGCCTGCCCCGCCGCAGGCCTGGCACACGCGGCGGTTGCGATGACCGCTGCCGCCACACTGCCCACACGGGAGCGCGTGGCGCACCGACACGGACCGGACGGAGCCGCGCGTGGCTTCCTCCAGCGATACGAGGATGTCGCCCTCGATGTCCTGGCCGCGCATTTCCTCCTCGGCGAACGGGCCGCGCCGCCCAAAGCCGGCTGCGCCCCGGCCTGCCGCGGAGCTGAACAACTGCTCGAAGAAGTCGCTGAAGCCAGTGCCGCCGAACTGAAACTCAAAGGCCTCGCTGCCAGGTCCGCCGCCCTGCGCCGGCCTGCCCCGGCCGAAGGATTGCCAGCCCGGCGGCGGACGGAACTCGGCGCCGGCCTGCCAGTTGGGTCCCAGTTCGTCATAGCGCTTGCGTTTGGCCGGGTCGCCCAGGACCTCGTAGGCCTCGTTGATCTCTTTGAACTTCTCCTCCGCCTGCTTCTTGTTCTTGGCGACATCCGGGTGGTACTCCCGCGCGAGCTTGCGGAAGGCCTTTTTTATGTCGGCCTCGCTGGCGCTGCGGGGCACCTTTAGGATTTCATAGTAGTCTCTGTACTGCACTGGCATAACCTGGGTCACTCATTACCGCACACTCGGCCGCCCCACGCCAGACAAATTGCCCGGTGGTTGTTTGCGCTCCGATCCGTAGCGAACTGCGAACACGCTTCCTCGATCGCTGAAGGTCGGGCGCGCTTGCCGAGAGCGCCGGGACAGGCCAAAACCGCCCTGCGTTCGCCAAGGATTGGGCGGCCAATCGTTTCTGGGGAAGGGGCTGGCGTTGAGCCGTGATTTGGGCTATGGACAAGGCAGCCGGCCACCGGCCCGGATGGCCGCCGGTGAGCGGTGCGTCGAGCCAGTGGTCCGGCCCCCGTCCTTACAATGAAAAAGAACGCAGCGTCGAAGCAGTCAAAGGGCTGGTTGACCATTTTGGTCTTTGTCGTGCCATGCTTGTGGGCGCTGGCCGTCCGGTATTGGGATTGGATGCTGGCCACTATCGCCGGGCTTTTGTCGGTCTATCTGGTGCTGGAGGTCTGGGTTCTGGTGAAGGCCCGGCGGGCGGCCAGGCGGGATCGCGAACGGCGGGAAGACAAGACGCCTGGCACGTGATCCACCGGGCGGAAGCCGCCGCTCAGAGTTTGCGCCGCGCCACCCGCCGCCAGTCCGGCTCGCGGCGCAACTCGGACTTCAGCCCCGCCAGCTCGCGCAGCAGCGCCTTGACCGCGAGGTCAAGCACCGTCACCGGGTCGGCGCCGGACTTGTTGCTCTGCAGCACGTTGGAGGGCACCCGCAGCGTCAGGGCGACCTCGAACCAGTCGCGCTTGGCGTGCCGCTCCAGCACGACCTGCAAATGGACCGCGTCGGCTGGGAAGTGCGTCAAATGAGCCTCCAGCTTGGCGATCTTCTGCTCGAGCTTGGACTGCAGTTGCGCGTGGGGGCGCATGTGTTTGGCGACCACGTTCCATTTCAGTGTCATAGAAATTCAACGCTGCAACTGTCCCGCGCTACGCACGGGTGGGAGTGTTTCTTGCGTGACGCCGGGTTTGACGTTGCGGGTTGCCATCCGATCAAACACTAGCCCGCCGGCCGGGTTTGTCAAAGGAACGGTGTGCCGCGCCCCAGGCAAGGCGTGTCAGGGCTGCGAAGAATCGGCGGTGCCGGGCCACCAGGCGGTAGGTCCACTCGGCGGCGCGGGCGAAGAGCGGCCAGCGTTCATACCAATTGAGCAGCCGCGCCCGGCGGGGGCCCTGGGCGAGCGCGCGCAAGACCGCCACCGCGCCGCCATAAACGCGGCCGTCCGGCTCGATCAGTTGCACCGCAGTCTGGAACTGGCCGCGGGGCACTTCGGGGAATCGGCGCGCCACGCCCGGGTCCTGGAACGGGAGGTAATCGAGGTGCGCGCCGGTGGTCTTTTGCCACCGGCGGACGCACAGCGAGCAGATACTGCAGTCGCCGTCGTAGATCAGCAGCGCCCGGGCCGGGGGCGCGGCCACTGCCAGAGAGGATCGCACACGGGAACCTAACCTGTTTGGCGAGCCCACGCCACCAGCAAGCCTGCCGCTGCGGGTGAGGCGGAGGGCTTGGGCTTAGAGCCTGTTTGAAAATGCCAGTCTAACTCCGGGTGTGGACACCCGGCCTACGGGGAATGGGCGAAAAGGCGCGATCCTGTAGGCCCGGTCCCCTGACCGGGCGACTTCTCAAACAAGCTCTTAGCCCAGGGCGGCGCGGAGGAGGGCGAACTTGGCTTTGCCGGATTGGAGGGTGACGGGCTGCCTGGCTTTTTCGTCGGCGTGCTCGACGAGTTCGGGGGGCAGGTCTTTGAGAAAGGGGGAGGGATGGCAGGGGACAATGGCGCCGTATTTCTTGCGTCCAGCGCAATGGCTGATGGCCAGGGTGTGCATGGCCCGGGTGACGGCGACGTAGAAGAGGCGCCGCTCTTCGTCGAGGGTGTTCTCGGCTTTGGAGCGCGAGTGGGGCAACAGGCCGTCTTCCATGCCGACAATGTGGACGTGGGGGAACTCCAGCCCTTTGCAGCTATGCATGGTGATGAGCGTGACGGCGTCGCCCGGCGAGTCTTCCTGTTCCTCCTCGCGCTCGGTATCAAGGCTGATTTGTTGGAGGAAGGCTTCCAGGCGGTCGAAGGGAGGGTGGGAAGCGCCGTCGGGACCGTCGAGGGTGGCGATGAGGTCTTTGAGGTTGCGCAGGCGGTTTTCGGCGGTCTCGGGGTTGCGCTCGGAGCGGCGCAGTTCGGCAAAGTAACCGATCTGGTCGAGGAAGTGCGAGGCCCAGGTTTGTAGCGCGCGCGGGTCGCGGGAGAGGCTCTCGGTGTGGAGGCGTCCGCCTGTGTGCTCGATGAGTTTGACGAAGGCTTCGAGGTTCTCGCGGGTGCGAGACTGAAAGGTGGTGGTGACCGCGGGGTTCTTCATGGCGGCAAAGACGGGGCATTTGCGCTCGTGGCTGGCGGCCAGGAGGCGCTCCATGGTGACATCGCTCAGGCCCCGGGCCGGAACATTGGCGATGCGCAGCAGGCTCACGTCGTCATTGGGGTTCAGGAGGGTCTTGAGGTAGGCGAGGAAGTCACGAACTTCGCGCCGGTCGAAGAAGCTCTGGCCGCCGATGAGGTGATAGCGGACGCCGGCCTGCCGGAGGGCGGTTTCGAGTGGCCGGGATTGGGCGTTGATGCGGAAGAGAATGGCCTGCTCCGACCAGGGCACGCGTTGGGTGAGGCGGGCGTATTCGATCAGTTCGGCAATGGCGCGGGCTTCCTCTTCGTCGGTGGCAAAGGCGTGGAGGGTGATTTTCGGGCCGTCCCCCTTTTGGGACCAGAGGGTCTTGCCGCGCCGGCGGACGTTGTGCCGGATGATGGCGTTGGCGGCGTGGAGGATGGTGTTGGTGGAGCGGTAGTTTTGTTCGAGCTTGATGACGCGGGTCTCGGGGTAATGTTGTTCCATGTCAAGGAGGTTGGAGATTTCCGCGCCGCGCCAGCCGTAAATGCTCTGGTCGTCGTCACCGACGACACAGAGGTTGCGGTGCTCGCAGGTGAGGGCGTGGACGAGCTTGAACTGGGCGGCGTTGGTGTCCTGGTATTCATCCACCATGACGTAGCGGTAGCGGGTGCGGCAGGATTCGAGCGCGTCGGGGTGCTCGCGGAAGAGGCGGAGGGTGAGGAGGATGAGGTCGTCGAAGTCCACGGCATTGCAGGCGCGCAGGGCGGACTCGTAACGGGAGCGGATGTGCTCGGCCATGGCGCGGACGCTCGGATCGCCAAAGGCCGCGGCACGCTGCCCGCCGTTGCGGAAGCGGCTAAGGAGGCTGAGGATAGCGGCGGGGTCGGCCTTTTCTCCCTTGGCGGAGATTTGGGCCAGGATTTTCTTGATGGCGCCGAGCTGCTCGGATTCGTCGTAAATGACAAAGTTGCGCTTGTAACCCAGGCGCTCAATGTGCTGGCGGAGGATGCGCACGCAGAGGGAATGAAAGGTGCAGAGGGTGGGTTGAGCGTCGGGGGGTGGTGACTGGGCGGCGGCGCGGCGGTGTTGGGCTTTGCCGCGGATGAGTTTTCCGACGCGCTCCAGCATCTCGCGGGCGGCTTTGTTGGTAAAGGTGACGCCAAGAATGTGGGCGGGCGCAATGCCGCGGTCAATGAGGTGGGCGACGCGACAGGTGATGACGCGCGTCTTGCCGGTGCCGGCGCCGGCCAGGATCAGGACCGGTCCGTGGATGGTCTCAACCGCCAGGCGCTGCTGGGGGTTGAGCGTATTGAGATCGAACATCGCGCGCGGAGTCTAGGGGGCAGCGGAGTGAAGGCAAGCGGGATTGGGGCGGCGGCGGGCGGGCACACCGGTGACGGAAAAGACCCGATACGATTTGGTTATTAGTACGGATTTCCAGCGCGGGCGGCGCGGGGCAGGATAGGGGTGATCGTTTGGCGACGAAAAGATGGCGTTGTGCTTGAAAAAACTGGGCACCCCGATGCCGGGATGTTTGCTGCGAAAAGGGCGGCGGGTCTTTGCTCTGCTGGGCAAAGCCACGCCGTTGGGTTTGGCGGCATTCAACCGGGACGATGTTTCTCGCAACTGGGCGCTGACGGCGGAGCTGGGTTGTCTTCGGCTGGAGCGGTTGTCCGGCGACGAGGAAGTAACCGGGGAGCAGGTGTTTTTGCCGCTGCCCGCTGACTATAACTACGGCATCACCGGTGCCGGCGAGTCGGAGGAGCGGACGCGTGCGGTGTTCGGGCTGCTGGCCTCGGAACTGGAGCAACTGGTTAGCGCGTTGCGGCGCGGCAGTTTTCCCGTGCTGGGTTTCTCGCAGCGAGATCTGCATTGCAGCCTGACCTGCTGCATCATCCCGGGCTATTGGCCGCATGTGGTCACGTCCAACATGGCGCTGCATGGCAATGTGGTGTCCCTGGAGGCGTTCGTGCGGTTGATGGTGGCATCTCTGCCGCAGGCCCGGCTCAGCCAGCGCTTTCCGCACTTGCAGCCGGTGTTCGAGCAGATGATGCGTCTGGTGGTGACGCGGCGCCGGGGGATTCCGTATAGCCGGGAGATGTTGGAGCTGGCGCCGGGCCCCGCGCCCCGCGACAGGACGTAAGCAGCGTGCGGGGACTTGGCGGGGGCGGATTGGGAAGCAAGCGGGTTGGCGCAAAGCTCTCGGCGTGACAGCGAGACGGAGGACGGGTTAGCTTGCGGGCATGTCGCAGACCACTTTAACCCTCGGCCACTCGCCCGATCCGGACGACGCGTTCATGTTCTACGGGCTGGCGCGCGAGCTAATCCCGACGCATGGGTTTCGTTTCCAGCACGTATTGCAGGACATCCAAACGCTCAATGAGCGGGCCACGCGAGGGGAGCTGGACATCTCGGCGGTGAGCATTCACGCCTATGCTTACGTGGGCGACCAGTACGCGTTGTTGCCGAGCGGCGCAAGCATGGGCGACGGTTATGGGCCGATGCTGGTGGCGAAGCAGAAGCTCACCCGGACGGAGGTCGCCCGCAGGAAGATCGCCGTCCCGGGCACGATGACCAGCGCGTTTCTGGCGCTGCAATTGTGGCTGGGCAGGCCGGCAAGGGAGTTCGATTATGTAGTTGTCCCGTTCGACCAGATCTTTGCTTCCGTTCGTTCAGGCGGGGCGGAGGTCGGGCTGATTATACACGAGGGACAGCTTACGTATCAGAATGAGGGCTTGCAGGTCTGCGAGGACCTGGGGGTGTGGTGGGGGAGCGAGAACGACGGTTTGCCGCTGCCGCTAGGAGGGAACGTCATTCACAAGCGCTTTCCGCCGGCGACGCGGCGCGTGGTGTCCGATGTGTTGACGGGGAGCATCCAGTACAGCCTGGACCATCGGCCCGAGGCGGTGCGGCATGCGCTCCAGTACGCGCGGGATATGGATCAGCGGCTGGCGGACAAGTTTGTCGGGATGTATGTAAACCACTGGACGCTGGATTACGGCGAGAAGGGGAGGGAGGCAATCCGGCGGTTCCTGGGCCAGGCGGCTGGCCGTGGGCTGATCGCCCGTGAGCCGGAGCTGGAGTTTGTGGCCTGAAACTGCCGAGCCGCCAGTTTTGGAGGGGGCGGGCTTATTTCAACCGCCAGACGATGCGGGCTTTGTCCAGATCGTAAGGTGACATTTCCATCTTAACGCGGTCACCGGCGGTGAGGCGGACCCAGCGTTTGCGCATTTTGCCGCAGATGGTGGCGAGGACGAGGTGGTTGTTGTCGAGTTGCACCCGGAACATTGTGCCCGGGAGCACGGTCTGGATGCGGCCTTCTACTTCAATATGTTCTTCTTTCATAGGTTGCTTCACCAACGGCCGGATTTGCTGGCACAGGCAACATCCCGCGCACCGGCCGGAAAGGACGCAACCAGAGAAAAGAACGAGGCCCGGTCAGCCCGGGCCTCGCACAAATGCGATCTGTTAAATTAGTAACGATCGCGTCCGCCACCGCGGCCACCATGGCCCCGATAGCCGCCGCCGCCCTGCGGGCGTTCTTCGCGCGGCCGGGCGATGTTAACCGTGAGGGCGCGTCCACCCAGTTCCTTGCCGTTGAGGGCGTCAATGGCCTTTTGGGCTTCCTCGGGCGTGCTCATGGTGACGAAGGCAAACCCGCGGGGACGGCCGGTTGCCCGGTCCATCATCAGGTTGGCTTCGACGACCGTGCCGTGGACCGCGAAGGCATCCTGCAGGTCGTTTTCAGTGATGTTGAAGGAAAGATTTCCAACAAACAATTTTGCGCTCATGTGATGTATCTAACTTACTGTCCTAGACTGACTTTAGCTTTCTCCCAACTGTTCCCGCCTATCGGGTTTCAAATCATCACTGAACGAAGTTCACCTGAAGATTTTCCATGCCAGGAAAGTGACAAGTTATCTAACAGACGAGCGAACAGTGGCTCTTTTTCAAGGAATAGCAAGCCTTTTTTCTAAAAATTCACGGCAGGGCTTCCGTGGCCGGCGGGGGAGGATTTCCCGCGGTGGCGTGGCGGGCCGGTGCCGGCGGCCCTCCATTGCCGGACTGGAAATCCGCGAGGGCGCTGCTATCCTGCGGCCATGAGTCAGCCCGGATACCGAGAGGCTATTGTTGATTACATCCGCTCCCAGGCCAAGCCGCCTGACAAGTTTAGCCACCAGCCCCGGCTGTATCAGCTCGCGAGGCGACTGGCGGATGGCCAGGCTTATGACGATGACGTGCTCTATGCCGCAGCCTGGATGCACGACCTCGGAGTCTTCGTCGGCCACCGGCCGGAGGACCTGGCGGCGCTGGCGGTCTGGGACCACGTGGTCTATGCGACCAGCCAGGTGCCGCGCGTCCTGCGGCAAGTGGGATTTCCCGAGGCCAAGATTTCGGCCACCATTGAGGTCATTCGGACCCACCTGCCGTCGAGGAGGCCGACCTCTTTTGAGGGCACGCTGCTGCGGGATGCGGACATCCTCGAGCAGCTCGGGGCTATCGCCGTCCTCCGCACCGTGAGCAAAGTAGGCCGCGACACGCGCTTTGTGCGGTATGCCGACGCGATCCGGGTCCTGAGGCAGAACGTGGAGCACCTGCCCGCGCAACTGGAGCTGCCCGCCGCGCGTCGCCTCGCCGAAAGCCGCGTCCGGAGCCTCAAGGCATTCCTGGATGCTGCCGAGGCCGAGGCCGACGGGATCGAACTGTAGGCCGTCGTTGCCGGTCAGGACTATGCGCTTCATCCACACCGCATTATGAAATCAGAGCCCTGGGACTTATTGGAGAGAGTTCGGCATCAAAAGCCTGTGGTGCACCATCTGACCAATTGGGTGACGATTTACGACTGCGCGCAGGTGCTGAAAACCCTGGGTGCCTCGCCGGTGATGGCCCACGCGCCGGAGGAGGCCGGCGAAATGGCGCAAATCGCCTCCGCTCTGGTTTTGAATATCGGGACCCTGACCGTTGAACTGGTCGAAGCAATGAAGCTTGCCGCCCGGAGCGCAAACCAGAAGGGCATCCCGGTAGTGCTGGATGCCTGTGGCGCAGGCGCCACCGCTCTACGCGACCGGAAATGTGTGGAGTTGCTCGACGAGGTCAGGGTGGGCGTAATCAAGGGCAATGCCTCTGAGGTGGCCAGGGTCAGCGGGCAGACTGCCAGGACCCGGGGTGTTGATGCGACCGAGGTCAGCGGCGACCTGGCTCGGCTGGCTGCAGATCTGGCGGCCCAACGCAAGGCCGCGGTGGTGATTACCGGCGAGGTGGATATCGTCACAGACTGCCGAAGCACGTATCTCGTGAAGAACGGTCACCCCCTGATGACGCGCGTGGTCGGGACAGGGTGCATGGCGGCCTCGCTGATCGGGGCTTTCGCGGCAGTTGAACTGGACCTGGGCCTGGCGGCTGCGTGTGCCCTGGCTTGTTACGGCATCGCGGCAGAGGTCGCGGCCGATAAGTCGTCCGGCCCCGCCTCGTTCAAGGAGCAGCTTTTTGACTGCCTCTACAATCTGGACAGGGATACGCTGAACCGGAGGCAGCGCGTAGACGTTCTACGGTCGCAGCCCGCGGGCGCCTGAGACTACTTGCGGACAGATTGGACGTGCTTGCCGCGGATGTTATGCGCGCGGAAATCCCACAGCAGCCAGTCGTCGTCGGGCACAAAGCGGTTGAGTTTGCTGTCCCATTTCCGGGGCAACCGCTGGTTTAACGTCTCGAGGAACGGCAGCAGTGGGCGCTGGGGGGGGAAGCGTTTCTCATGTTGATCAATCGGGATGTCTTCGTGCCAGCCGAAGCGCTTGCGGTAGGTCGCAAAGCCGAAGCCGTCGAAGAAGTTCTCCCCGCCGACCAGCGGGATGTACCACAGGCTGGGGATGCCGCGCGGGTTTTCCTTGATCGGCAGCTCCCGTTCCAGGCGTTCCAACAGCTCCCGGCCTGCCGGGTCATTTGCCAGGTGTTCGCGCAATTTGCGCAGGGCCGGGAAGAGGATCGGCGGGCTGACGAAGAGCACCGGTTTGTGCTGCATGGTGGCCATGATGATCTCGTGCGGCGTGCCGACGCTATAGATGTTCGTTGGGCAGTACGAGATGCTAAAATCGCTGGTATCCACCATCCGCAAGTCAATATGCAGCGTCTCCCAAAACCGCTTGGCGCACCAAGCTCGCGCCCGAGCCCCCTTCCTGCCGCCGGCGTAGGTCCACCGCTGCCGGATACGGTCGCCGCTCTTGACGTCCTCGCGGCCGTACTCGTGCAGTCCGCGCACGTCCGGCTTAAACCAGGGGTCGAACACCGTCACGCCCATCCCCTGCAAGAATTGGCTTACCCGGTTGCGCCAACCCGACCGCTTTTCCGCGGCGCGCGACGCCACAAAATCCATCGGCCCGGAGAGATAAACCCGGGCGCCGCGCAGGAGGTTGCTCTTGCCTTTCAAGGCTGGCATCAGCCGCATTAAACCGCCAAGTGCCCGCCGGCTCAAGCCACTTCGCGCGGCTCGCGGCCTTCAACCTGCACCCGGCGACCGTTCCTGATCCGGCACCCCAGGCACAAGCCCTCGCCGGCAAGCCGGGCGAGTTGTTTCCCGCCTCTACTTCCGATAGCTGGCCACGACCCAATCGCTCAGCACCTTGTCCGGCGCCTGCACGGCATCCGTATCAACGACGAACTCATTCTGGCCTGAGTTCTGGGCGATGAGCTTTAAGCCAAACTGAAAGTCCTTGAACCGTGTTGCGCACAGGTCGCGGATCGGCTGTCCCTTATCCAGCGCCTCCTTGACCAGGAGGTCGGCGGCGGCTTCGGTGAATCGGAGGGTCATGCCGTGCGCCGCCTGGAAGCGCCGCGCAAATTCGTCCACGAGTTGCCGCGTGACAATCCGTTCCTCCTGCGCCGGGTCCGCCAATATCTTTTGCAGCTCGGCTACCGGATCATCTACCAACTCGCGTGTGACCACGAAGCGGCGCACCTTGGTGGACGGCAATTCGAACTTGATGTCGCGGAAGACCCGTTCGCACACCGTCATCAAGCCGCGCGCGCCGGTCTGCTCGTCCGCCGCGCGCTCGGCGATCCGCCGCAGCCCCTGGTCGTCAAACAGCACCTCGATGCCGTAGGCCGCGAAGTCCTGCTCGTATTGCCGGATGATGCTGCCCTCGGAGCTCTTCAGGATCAGGAATAAGTCGTCCACCTTCAGCGAGTGGCACACCACGCGCACCGGCAGCCGCCCGATGAACTCCGGCTCAAAGCCAAACTCGATGAAGTCCCGCGTTTGGCCGTGGCCCAGCACGTCCTCCGGCGTTTGGAGTGGACGCTCCTTGGCGGCAAAGCCGATAATGGCTTCGCGCAGCCGCTTGCGGATGATCTGCTCCAACCCCCCAAACGCGCCGCTGACGATAAAGAGGATGTGCTTGGTGTTGATGGTGCTGGGCGCTTTGCGGCCGCGCTGGGTGAAATCCATCATCGCCTGGATTTGTCCGGCGATGTCGTTGGGCGAGCGCGCCGGCACCTCGGTTTCCTCCATCAGCTTAAGCAGGTTGGTCTGCACCCCGCGCCCGCTGACATCGCGGCCCACCGCGTTGCCGGCGGCGGCGATTTTGTCAATCTCGTCAATGTAGATGATGCCGTACTGCGCGCGAGTTACGTCGCCGCCGGCCAGGCGCAACAAATCGCGCACCATGTCCTCGACGTCGCCGCCCACGTAGCCGGTCTCGGAAAACTTCGTCGCGTCGGCCTTGGCAAACGGCACCCCGATCAGGTCCGCCGCGCAGCGGATCAGGAACGTCTTGCCCACGCCCGTGGGTCCGACGAGGATGATGTTCTGCTTGGCGTAATTCGGCGACTCCTTCCCCTCCAGCGCCAGCCGGACATGGTGGTAGTGGTCGCAAAGGGCGACGCTCAGCACCTTCTTGGCTTCGTCCTGTTTGATGACGAACCGGTCGAGGTAATCCTTCACCTCGCGCGGCTTGTAGTTGAAATCCAACAGGTCGGCTTTCCCTTGCCGCCCGGGGCTTTCCGCCACGCCGGCATCTGCGGGCTCCGCTGCTGGTTGCCCGCCTGCGGCCTGGAAATGCTGCCGAATGAATTCCGACATCTGCCGTTGGAACTCATCCTGCGACGACGGCCCGCTAAACATTGGTCTATTCATAATCTACCGTAGTATTCTTGTCATCCTACCGCACCTATGCCATAACACCAAACCGATGGCCGAGACCTTTCAGCCCCGCGACTCGCAGCGCTTCGATGCCGCCCTGTGCCGGTTCGATGAGGAGAATTCGCGCGACCCGCATCTCGACCAGGTCGCAGGTATCGCGCGTCCCCGCGAGCTGCTTTACGCACAATGGCTCACCGAGTGGGTGCTGAAGCTCTGCCCGGACGCTTCCGAAGAGCTTCGACTCGCCGCCCGCTGCCAGCATCTCCGCCGCTGGATGGTGCCGCGCGATTCCTATCCCATGACCCGCGCAGGCTACCTGAAATGGCGCGAGGATCTCAAACACTTCCATGCGCAGAAGGCCGGTGAGATCCTGCGCGAGGTAGGCTACTCGGAAGAGGTCGTTGCCCGCGTCCAGAGCCTGAACCTCAAGCGGAATTTCCCCCACGATGCGGAGGGCCGGGTCCTGGAAGACGCCCTCTGCCTGGTCTTCCTCGAACACCAGTTCGCCGATCTCGCTGGCAATCACGACGCCGCCAAAGTGATCAACGCGTTGCGGAAGACGTGGAAGAAGATGACGCCAGCGGCCCAAGCACGGGCAATGGAGCTTTCCCTCGATCCGCGCCAAAGGGTGCTGCTCGAGAGGGTCGTGCAGCCCGCCACCGGAGATTCTTAGCTGGCCGCTTCACGCCGATTCACCAGGTTGCAGAATCGTTCAGCACGGGCGAGCACCGCCTTGCTCGGCCGGCGTACCTGCGCGGGCGCATTCCACAGGATATAGAACTCGGCGTCCGTCGGAGGCCTGTGCATGGCCCGTTCAAAAGCGGCGCTACGTTCCTGCATAACGTGCCGGGTGACCAACAGAGCATTCTCGGGATTGGTCCAGTCCGCATTGGTGGATGCGTAATGCCACCATACTTCGGGCTTGATCTGGTAGCGGGAAATCTCCCCGGCGGCGCCTACGGCCTGGTCGTTGTCGCCCGACTCGAGCTGCGAAAGCGCGCTCCAGCGGTCCATGGCCACAAGTGGAAGACTGGTTCCGAAGGCCAACCCGATCGCGAGGAGGCGCGGTTTCAATATTACTCGACCAAACATTGCTCCGCTGCCAGGAGCAGAAGCCATGCCTCGCGTCCTCCAAGAATTTGGCTTGGGCCGATCCCAGATTCCCCGCAACGGTAGCCGCTGGTGTCAGCCGGCCCTGATTCTAGAGAGTGCGCAGAAATGCGCCGACTGACGGTGGCAGCCGCGGCGCCTTGGATTCGCGCAGGCTTCGGTCGGCCGTCAACTTTTTGGCAGACAACCCGCCCAGCTTCTGGGCATTATACCACACCAAACTCATATGAAGCACGGCTTAAATATCGCAAAGAGTGGAGCGCTGGATCTGGTGTCCCTTGGCGCTCTAGTTCATCGGCTCGACCCCGGCATCATCCCATTCCGTAAGGCGACTCAATGCCAAATTCACGTCAGCGGCGGTGAGTTCAACGTCGCCGCCAACCTGGCCGACTGTTTCCGCATGCAGACCGGCATCGCCACGGCGATGGTGGATTACCCCATCGGCGACCTCATTGCCGAGCGCGTCCGGGCAATGGGCGTGAGGCCTTTCTACAAGCATTTCAAACACGACGGGGTTCACGGCCCCAACATGGCGGCGGTGTATAGCGATCGTGGCCAGGGCGTGCGCGCGCCGGTGGTCTTCTACAACCGCAACAACGAGGCCGGGGCCCAGCTCAAGCCGGGCGACTTCGACTGGCCGGCGATCTTTGCCGGCGGCGTCCGCTGGTTCCACAGCGGCGGCATTTTCGCCGCACTCTCTCCGACCACCGCTGAGGTTATCATCGAGGGCATGGAGGCTGCCAAGAACGCCGGCGCCGTGGTCTCCTTTGATCTGAATTACCGCGCCAAGCTGTGGAACATCTCGGGCGGCCACGAGCGCGCAATCAAGGTGCTCGACCGCATCGTGAAAAACGTGGACGTGTTGGTCGGCAACGAGGAAGACCTGCAGATGGGCTTGGGCATCCCTGGGCCCGAAGTCGCCGCCAAGAACAAGCTCGACCCCAGCGCCTTCATCGGGATGATTGGCAAGGTCACGAAGAAGCATCCCCAGATCAAGGTCGTGGCCACCACCCTCCGCGAGGTGCATTCCACCAACCGCCACAGTTGGGGCGCCGTTGCCTGGATTGACGGTCAGACTTACACCGCGCCCACCTGCGAGTTGGACGTTCTCGACCGCGTCGGCGGCGGCGACGGTTACGCGGCTGGCTTCTTCTATGGCCTGCTGACCGGCGAAGAGCCGGCGGAAGCAGTCAAGCTCGGTTGGGCTCATGGCGCGCTCCTGACCACTTTCCCCGGCGACACCACCATGGCTACGCTGGACCAGGTCCGCGCGTTCGCCAAAGGCGGATCGGCGCGGATTCAGCGCTAGGAGTCTTGAAGCGGCCCGCAGTTTAAGCCTCTACTTTGGAAGGTGAACACCAGGCTTTTACTTCGCCGTGCTGTCATTTTCGTATCCCGTGCAGGGTGAGCGGGTAAGCGCATGAGAAGAAGGGCCTTCCTCAAATCGAGTGTGATGACTTGTTTGGGGATTTCCATCTTGAAGCGTTCGTTGTGGGGCGCGGAGACAGTGTTGCCTCAGCGACTGGCCGACCTGCCTATCATTGACTCTCATGTGCATTTCTGGGATCCGGCGGGGTTGGACTATGGTTGGCTGCGGAACCTGGCGATTGGCGGTCCGAGACTCCCGGGGGATTACTGGGAGGCAACAAACGGTGTTCGGGTTGAGCGGTTGGTGTTCGTTGAGGCCGCATGCCGGCGAGATCAATGCAGGGAGGAGGCAGCCTGGGTGGAGAAACTGGCAGCAATGGAACCACGGATCGGGGGTATCGTTGCCTTTGCGCCGATGGACGACGAAAAGGCCCTCGCGCGGACCTTGGAGGACTTCTCCCATCGCCGGCTGGTCAAGGGCATCCGGCACCTGATTCAATCCGAGCGAGACGTGGAGTTCTGCCTGCGCCGGCCATTTGTCGCGGGCGTGAAGATGCTGGCGCAAGCGAAGCTGACGTTTGATGTGGGGGCTCGCGCGGAACAGCTTCCCGCCGTGGTCAAGCTCGTCGAACAATGCCCGCAGGTGTCCTTTGTGCTCAATCATCTTGGCAATCCAAATATCAAGCAGGGGGCCTTCGAGCGATGGAGCCAGGACATCCAGAAACTGGCCGCGTTGCCGAACATCTCGTGCAAGGTCTCAGGGGCGGCGACCAGCCTGGATTGGAGCACAGGTACGATCGAGCAGCTTAGACCTTACGTCAATCAGGTGTTGGCGCAGTTTGGGTTCAAGCGCGTGCTGTTCGGGAGCGATTGGCCGGTGTGCACCCTGGCTTGCAGCTTCCGCCGTTGGTTGGAGGCGGTGGGCGAAATCACCAATGGCTGCACCAAGGCTGAGCGAGTGCGGCTCTTCTCCAAGAACGCGCGGAAGATCTATGGCTTACGGTGATAAGCGGCGCGTCAAATTGGCGGTTCCGCCACGCTTCTCCGCCCAGGAACTTGACCCGTTGACGTCGGCCTGACACCCTGCCGCCTCATTATGGCTGGCAACACAATAACACCACAGCGTTGCGCAAGCAGCATTGAGGATGCAGCATGTCTGATGTAACAATCGTAGGCGCGGGGATGATGGGATCGGCGGTGGCCTGGCCGCTAAGCGATAACGGCCACCACGTCCGCTTGGTCGGGACCCATCTTGACGCCGAGATCATTGCTTCGTGCCTGGAGAAACGCTGGCATCCTCGCCTGCGGCGCCGGCTCCCGGACAATGTGCAGCCATTTCAGGTCGGCCAGATTGCGGAGGCGTTGGAAGGCGTCGAGGTTGTCGTCAGCGGCGTAAGCTCGCCCGGGGTGCACTGGATCGGGCGCACACTGGCGCCCCACCTCAAACCTGGCATGAAGATCATCGCCGTCACCAAGGGGCTGGAAGCGACTGCCGACGGTAATCTGCGCATACTGCCCGACGTGCTGGCCGATGAGCTGCCCGCGGCGGTGCGGGGCAAAGTGAGTCTGGCGGCCATTGGCGGGCCATGCATTGCGGGCGAACTGGCCGGGCGGCGCCAGACCTGCGTCTATTTCACGTCCCGTGATGCCGCGGTTCTCCCCGTCTTGCGCCAGATGTTCAAGACGCCTTATTACCACATCTTTCTCTCGACGGATATTATAGGCGTGGAGGTCTGCGTGGCGCTCAAGAACGCGTTCACGCTGGCGGTAGGGCTGGCGGGGGGGATGCTGGACAAATTGGGAGGGCCTGATGAGGCGGACGCGCAGAATCACAATCCCGCAGCGGCGCTCTTCGGCGCAAGTGCCAAAGAAATGGCGCGGCTGGTCTCTCTGCTGGGTGGCGATCCGGCCATGGCGGCTTCACTGCCCGGCGTGGGCGATCAGTACGTGACTTGCATGGGGGGGCGCACCGTTCGGCTGGGGCGGCTGCTGGGCAAGGGCATGACCTACGAGCAAGCCCGCGCCGAGATGGCTGGAGAGACGCTGGAGAGCGCCTTTGTGGTGACGCAGATTGCCAAGGCGCTTCCGGGCCTGGAGGCTCGGGGACTGCTGGGCCGCGAAGAGTTGCCGCTCACGCGGTGTCTTTGCCGGATAATCACCGAGCGCGCGCCGGCAGAGGTGGACTTCGATCGCCTGTTTCTCGACGACCTGAAATGAGCTGAAACGCGGATGCTGTGACCTGCGAGCGCTTCAGCGCAGCGCAGGCGTATGAAACACTTCAATGCGGCCGCACACCAACGCCATGGGACTCCCTTGAACGGTCAAGGGTACCTTGCGCTTTAGCCCTGGGACTTCGTGTTAATAGAGAACCTAGCTGCGCTGCCCCAGGATAACCTCTGACGGTTACTGACCCTACCGCCAGTGGTGGTGAGCGTGGCCATGGAAGTGTCCCCGAGGGGGAGGATAGTAGCGATAGCCGGGATGCACTATAATCGGTGCGGGCGCGACTACCACCGGTGGTGGCGGTGCGCAGACGGGCTCGTAATAGGCGACCTCATAATGCCCCGGCGCCACACAACCCTGATTGAGCACGACCACGCCGGCCAGTAACCCGCAGAGCAGAAAGGTCTTTTTCATAGGCATCTTTATTTCGGATCGGCCTCTCGGCCGACTGGAGGCTAGACGCTTGGGAACGGGATTTTATTGAATTTTTCCTTCAAAGTTCAGGTTCATTTCACGTTATGGTGCTTTCCTGCCCAAGTGTCGCCCTCGAAGCTTCGGTTGGATTTATTGAATCCTCCACTGTTTGCATGGATCTCAGAGCTTTGTTTGAGCTGCGCAGGAACTTGCTACTGCACACCCGTTCGCACTGGGCGCTACGCGGGTGCGGTAATGTCGGACTCCAATCGGGTCAGTGGATGCTCAATCGTCTCAGGCACAACCTGCGCTGCGACCAGCGATTTTACGGATGACCCATTGGTCTGCTGGTGAACGTGCGGGTGCATATTTTGCTCAAGCAGCCGCAGGGGGGGCGCAACGAGTATCTGTGAAGGCAACGTGGCGTAAGCGGTGGATTCGCCCTGGTTTTGCAGTTGGGGAGAATTCGCCTGGAAGACATGGTCCGACCCGGCGATGTATCAGCACGGGTGATAGAAGGTATAGACACCGCTGATCTGACGTGGCAGATTGTTCCTGCCTTCAAGTTGGGCGTGCGCTGGATGAAGCAGGGTCGGCATTTTTCGCGGTGCTTGATGGCTGCACGCTGGCTGACTTACGAAAGCAGCCGGCGAAAGTGCGTGCCGCGAATGATCTGTAAACGAACAATCTATGAACTATCGAAAGCTCTGGGCCAGCCTGGCAATCGTTATCGTCGTGTCATTTGCCGTTCTGATTTACTACGGGAACGACATCTACCAGGAGATGCCGCCGCTTCCGGAAAAGGTCATTGCCGAGGACGGTACGGTTCTATTCACCAAGCAAGAGATTTTGGATGGGCAGAATGTCTGGCAATCCGCCGGTGGCCAGCAGATGGGAACGGTGTGGGGACACGGCGCCTACGTCGCTCCGGATTGGTCGGCGGACTGGTTGCATCGGGAGGCGGTCTGGCTGCTCGAGCAATGGGCGCAAGAACGATTCGGCAGGCCGTATGAAGAACTTGCAGCGCCGGACCAGGGAGCGCTGCGGGCAAGGCTGCAGGTGGAGATGCGAACGAACACCCACAACCCGGACTCCGGCGAACTGACTGTCTCAAAGGATCGCGCTGCGGCAGTTCGCGCGGTGGCGGAGCATTACAAGCGGCTATTCAGCGATGCGCCGGAACTGGCCGAGCTGCGCGAGGCGTATGCAATTCCGTCAAACGTGTTGCGTGACCCGGAACGGCGTCATCTCATCACGGCGTTTTTCTTCTGGGCGTCCTGGTCCTGCGCGGCGAATCGGCCGGGGGAGAACATCAGCTATACCCAAAACTGGCCGCCTGACCGGTTGGTGGGCAATGTGCCGACCGGGTCGAGTGTGATCTGGTCGGTCGTGAGCTTTGTTCTGTTGCTGGCGGGCATTGGCGCGCTGGCGTGGTACTATGCGGTGTTGAAACATAAGGAAGAAGGACCGCACGAAGCGGCGGAACATGATCCGCTGCTGGCGTTGCGGCCGACGCCCTCGATGCGCGCGACTTTGAAGTATTTCTGGGTTGTCGCCGCCCTGATCGTCACCCAGGTGATGCTGGGCGTGGTCACGGCTCACTACGGCGTGGAAGGGAGCGGATTCTATGGAATTCCGCTGGCTGAATGGCTGCCCTACGCGGTCACCCGAACGTGGCACACGCAATTAGCCATATTCTGGATAGCCACCGCGTGGCTGGCGACCGGTCTGTTTATTGCGCCAGCGGTATCGGGATATGAGCCTAGGTTTCAGCGGGCCGGGGTGAATTTTCTCTTCATCTGTCTGCTGATTATCGTCGTCGGGTCCATGTACGGCACGTGGGCCGGCACGCGGCAAGAGATGGGGTTTGAAGCCAACTTCTGGTTCGGTCATCAGGGCTACGAGTACGTGGACCTTGGGCGATTCTGGCAGATCTTCCTGTTTGTGGGCCTGTGGGTCTGGCTTCTTCTGATGGCCCGCGCGATGTGGCCCGCCTTCCGCCAGCCCAGTGAAAACCGTCACCTGCTGGCGCTGTTTCTGATCGCCTCAACGGCCATCGCCCTGTTCTACGGCGCGGGATTGATGTGGGGTCGTCAAACCCATTATGCCATGGCTGAATACTGGCGCTGGTGGGTGGTGCATCTATGGGTGGAAGGGTTCTTTGAAGTCTTCGCTACGGTCGTCATTGTATTCTTGTTCACGCGGATGGGTTTGTTGCGAACAGTGACTGCCACCGCGGCAGTCTTGTTCTCCACGACCATCTTCTTGTCGGGCGGTATCGTCGGGACCTTTCATCATCTGTACTTCAGCGGCACTCCGACGGCGGTGATGGCTTTGGGAGCGACCTTTAGCGCCCTGGAAGTGGTGCCGCTGGTGCTGATTGGCTTTGAGGCGTACGAGAACCTGACGCTCTCACGCGCGCGAAAATGGGTCTCGGCGTATCGCTGGCCGATCTACTGCTTTGTGGCGGTGGCGTTCTGGAATCTCGTGGGCGCTGGCCTGTTCGGCTTTCTCATCAATCCGCCCATCGCCCTCTATTACATGCAGGGGCTCAACACGACCGCGGTCCATGGGCACACCGCTTTGTTCGGGGTTTATGGCATGCTTGGCATCGGCCTGATGCTGTTCTGCCTGAAGGGGCTCACCGTGCGCAAGACGTGGCGAACCGGGCCGCTCGCGTTCGCGTTCTGGTTCATCAACATTGGACTCGCGCTCATGGTGCTGCTCTCCGACCTGCCGCGCGGCCTGATGCAAACCGTCGCGAGCGTCAACGAAGGCATGTGGTGGGCGCGCTCGGCCGACTTCATGCAGACGGGCATCATGGAGACCTTTCGCTGGCTGCGTGTCATTGGGGATACGATTTTCGGCATTGGCGTCGTGGTGCTCGGCTGGTTTGTGCTCGGCATCAAGACCGGCTGGTCGTTGACCGCACAACCGGACGCGGTCGCAGAAGAGTTTTCCTCAGACGTATCCTCATAACGAACCTGGACAGAATAGCGGAGACCAAAGTGAATCCAGTCCGTGAGGTTTGAACCTTAGCGTCCCACTCCAGTCCCAACATCACATACCAAACCCTGCAATACCTTGATGGACTAACCTCCTGCTATTGCAGGGGCTGGACCTGTCGAGTGGTTCCAGACGGCAGCCGATCCCGGCCGGGGATAGGGCGAGCGATAGTCTTGGTCGCTCAGCGGCCCGGTCAGTTGCCGCAGATTTTCCGGGAGACCGAGTTGATTCCTCTGCCTCAAAACGGTAGCCGGAAGAGCCGACATTCTGCATACAGCTTTAAGAGTTGGGTCGGGGCGAGCCTCTCCAGTAGTTCTGAAGAAGCAATGAGATGGAAACCGCCCGATGAATTCAGACTGATTGTCCTCAGGGCGCCAGATCGCAGAATCCTGCCGTCGTCGCGAGGGCCGTCTGTTTTGCAGGCGTTCAGGACGGCTTTGAACGGCTGGAAACAGCCGCGAGAACTCTTGAGCGTGTTATGACTACGCGTTGCGACTGAGAGCCCTCCTCTCAACTGCCTGTCGCGCAAGTCTTTAGTTATCAGATGGATATAAAACATGGCGGAGAGAGGGGGATTCGAACCCCCGATACGCCTTTAGAGCGTATAACGGTTTAGCAAACCGCCGCCTTCAGCCACTCGGCCATCTCTCCAAACTAGCGATGCAGCGCTGTAGGCTTCGCGAGCTGTGGTGCGCGAAGTTCACTGCGCGCCGTTTGCGCGACACTGCGGGTGCCAGGAAGGCTGCCCGAGCCGGCCACAAACGTCTATGGACCAAGGTTTATAGCTGCATTCGCCCTGGTGGTCAAGCCGGCTGCTGGCACATCAATGTCGTGGTCTCGCCGAGGTTTCGGTCTTCGTGTGGCCGTTGGCATGGACCGTTGCCGTCCGCGGTCTGGGTGAGCTGATGCGGTAGCCGGTTACTTTGCCGTGCTTCCAGGTGATGTCCACGGTGTAACCGCCGCGTGCGCGGAGGCCTTTGACGGCGCCGGCGGGCCAGGCTTTGGGCAGTGCCGGCAGGAGTTCGATCTGGCCGGTGTGCGATTGCAGCAGCATCTCGCAAATGCCGGCGGTGTAGCCGAAGTTGCCGTCAATCTGAAACGGGGGGTGGGCATCGAAGAGGTTGGCGTAAACACCGCCGCCGTCCTGGTAGTTGATGCGGGTGTCCCCGACCAACCGCAACAAGTTGCCGACGAGTTTGTGGGCGCGATCGCCGTCGTGCAAACGCGCCCAGAGGTTGATTTTCCAGGCGGTGCTCCAACCCGTGCTGACGTCGCCCCGCGCGTTAAGGGACACTCTGGCGGCGTCGGCCAGCGAAGGGGACGTTCGCGGGGTGATCTGACGGCCCGGATGCAGCGCTACGAGGTGCGAGAGATGCCGGTGGGTATCTTTCGGGTCGTCGCGGTCCACCATCCATTCCTGGAGCTGGCCCCAGCGGCCGATCTTCGGGCTGAGCAGTTGGTCGCGTTTGGCGGCGATTGTGTCGCGGAACTCGTGGTCGAAGTTGAGCGCGGCGGCGGCCTCGACGGTGTTGTTGAACAGGTCCCAGACCAGTTGCTGGTCGTGCGAGACGCCATCCTCGCGCGGGCCATGCTCGGGCGAGTAGCCGTCGGGCGCGACCAGTGTGCCGTCCGGCAGGGTTTTGAGGCGGTCGAGCCAATACTCGCAGACCTCTTTCATCATCGGGTAGGCCAGGGTGCGCAGGTATTCCTTGTCACCGCTGAAGGCGTAGTGTTCCCAGAGGTTTTGCATGCACCAGGCGCTGCCGGACTGGATCCATTCCCAGGTGGAACCGCCAAAGATGCCGTTCTCCGCCCGCATGGTCCATCCACGGGTGTGGAATGCTTCCTTGGTAGCGGCCTTGCGCACTTCGCGGATGGAGTTCAGCCAGGCGGCATACGGCTGGAAGCACTCGCCCAGATTGGCGGGCCCGGCGGGCCAATAATTCATCTGCACATTGATGTCGGTGTGATAATCACTGCGCCACGGCGGCCGGTTGCTTTGGTTCCATTTGCCTTGCAGATTGGCCGGCAAGCCGCCGGGGCGCGACGAGGCGATGAGCAGGTAGCGGCCATAGTGGAACAGGAGCGTTTCCAAGCCCGGGTCGGGCGTAGGGGTCTGGCTCAGCCTGACCAGTCGCTCGTCCGTCGGCAAAGTCCGTGTCGGACTTGGTCCCAAGTCGAGCGCCACCCGGTTGAAGAGGGCCTGGTAGTCTCGGAGGTGGGCGGCCAGCAGCTTCTTGTAAGGGACTTGCTCCGCCGCTCTCAGGCGGGAGGTGATGGCGCGATGCGGCAGGGCTCCACGCCAGCCTTGGGCGCGGTCCTGCACGAAGTCCGTTCCGGCGTCGAGCAGCAGCGTGAGCGCATTTGCGTTGCTGAACGCGATCGTGTCTCCGGCGGGCTTGATCGTGCCGCCCTGGTTGAGCACGAGGACCTGCGCCTCGTAGTTCAGGGCGATGGCATAAGGGTTGGTTCCCTCGTATTGGTAACCGGCCAGCGAGCCGGAGGCCAATAGACGGTGGCCGTCTGCGCTGACTTTTCCCTGATGCATGTCCGTCAGCCTCACGGTTCCGGCGAGGCTGCGCGGCTTGTCTGCCGTGAATCGAAAGATCAGGACCCCGGCGGGGAAGCTGGCGAAGGCTTCGCGGCGGTACTTTACGCCGCCGCTTTTGTAGGTGACGGTGTGGATCGCGCGTTGCAGGTCGAGTTCGCGCCGATACGCGGTCACCGGGCCATGCTCCAGGTCAACCAGCACATCGCCGAATGCCTGGTAGGCGCCGGTATCGGTTTCATCCCCGATCCAGAGCGTTTCCTCGTTGAATTGGATGCGCTCCCGGGGCGCGCCGCCGAACAGCATGGCGCCCAGCCGGCCATTGCCGATCGGGAGCGCTTCCCGCTCCCAGTCGGCGGCGGGCTCGTCGTACCACAGCCTGGTCTCGGTGGCGGCGGCGGTAAGGCTCACTATCAGCAGCAGTCCAGCTATTCGACTCACCATTTCTCCTTTCGTTGCATGACCTCAACTCCAGCGGGCAGGTTCGGAGGGATCTTCCGTCATGCCAGGCCTACTTGATGCCCAGACGTTTCTGGATCTGCTCCAGCGAAACGCCTTTGGTCTCCGGCATGAGGAACCAGACCCATAGCAACTGACCCACCATGCACACGGCGTAAAACGCAAAGGTGTGCCCGCCCGATTTGGCGGCAATAATCGGGAATGTCCACGAGATGGCCGCGGCCATGATCCAGTGCGTGAAGCTGCCCAGCGCCTGGCCTCGCGCCCGGACACGGTTCGGGAAGATTTCGCTGATGAACACCCAAATGACCGCGCCCTGCCCGAAGGCATGGGAGGCGATGAACACCAGCAGGCTGATCAGCAGCAGCTTACCGCCCGTGTTGGTGTAGAAGGCATAAGCGGCGGCGCTCAGGCTTAGGATGTATCCGAAGGAACCCACGAGCATGAGTCTGCGCCGTCCGAAATGGTCAATTACCGCCAGCGCGGCCATGGTGAAAACCAGGTTGGTGACCCCGATGATCACCGACTGCAACAGGGCGGACTCGGCGCCGGCTCCGGCCATTTTGAAGATGTGGGCTGTGTAGTAGATGAGGGCGTTGATGCCCGAGAGTTGGTTAAAGGCCGCAATGGCCACGGCCAGCAGGATGGGCTTCAGGTATTTGCGGCAGAAGAACGGCTCTTCGAGGCGGTGATGCTGCAAATCCAGGGAGGCCTGGATTTCCTTGATCTCTTCTTCTACGTTGCCCAGGTCGGTCCCGCATTTCTCAAACACGGCGCGCGCTTCCGCGTCACGGCCGCGGGCGATCAGCCAACGGGGGCTTTGCGGCGTGATGAAGAGCAGGCAGAAGAAGAGGGCCGAAGGGGCGGCCATCACGCCGAACATCCAGCGGCATTCGTTCGGGCCGGGATACAGGCTGCCGATGATGTAGTTGGACAGGTAGGCCAAAAGGATGCCCAGCACGATGTTGAACTGAGTAATGGCCACGAGGCGCCCGCGGAATTGGGCGGGGGAGATTTCGGCAATGTACATCGGTGATACCACCGACGCGCCGCCCACCGCCAATCCTCCCAGAAAGCGAAACAGCATGAATGACCACCAGTCCCATGCGAGCGCGCAGCCGATGGCCGAGACAAAAAAGAGGATGGCCAGCAAAAAGAGGACGCCGCGCCGGCCCAACGCGTCGGCCGGCTTGCCCACCACGACCGAGCCGATAATCGTGCCGACTAAAGCGCTCGAAACCGTGAACCCGAGCGAAAAGTCAGTCAACGTGAACTGGCTCTTCAGCCAGTCGGTTGTGCCGGAGATGACTGCCGTGTCGAACCCGAAGAGCAGCCCGCCCAACGCGGCCACAATCGCGCTGGTGAGCAGGCCAGCCGTCAACCGGGCCGGGCGGGGCAGACCGGGGGAGGTTGTGGAGTTGGTCATGGTCTTCTGCGTTCAAAGCTGTATGCGGGAAGGCGCGGGTGATCAAGGTTTTGTTTGCGGGATGCTGCCCGATCGCTGTCGCCGGGGGTATGTAGTGCCGACAGTTGGGAATGCCGGACACGGAAGGCGCCAATTCTCACGGAAATTGGCGTATGCTCATTATTTACAGTGGGTTACAAGGACCGGGGCGATGTAAACGCCGATTTTATAGCTAGATTCTCATAAGTCCTGTGATGACAAAGTGTTACGCGCGGGTTCTCTGGCGATGTCAAGGCTGTATCCACGGTGTGGATACGGTGCGGATACGGTGTGGATACGGTGGGACTCCCTTGGGGGGAGGGGTCGGGTTCCGGGCAGCGGCAAACCAGAGCGCCTGGTTTTCGGAGAGAGGGGCAGGGGAGCAGGCTGGAGTTCGATGGAAAGCTCTGGCACCTCTTTCCGGAGGAACCATGCTTGCGCCGGCTGGAGCCTGTTAGGCGAGCGGTCTGCCCGGGGGCTTGAGCTGGCTTCGGCAAATCCTTGCGAGCACGCTGCCGCAGGGATGAATCACTTCGCGGTGGGGCCTTAGTTCGCCCCGTTTACCGCCGCGAATAGCTGCTCATGATCCACAGGTTTTTGGAAGTAAGCCACTGCACCCAGTCGCTTGGCGCGCCTACGGTCGGACTCCGAATCCGAGTTGGACACCATGATGAAGCGGGCGCCTTTTGCGGCCGGATAGCCACGCAGCCACGTCATGATCTGGAAGCCGTCCCAGGAGCCCATGCCACCGCTGGAAACATCGGGCTGAAAGGTGATGTCCATCAGGATGGCGTCGGCCGGTTCCTCGCCCAGGGTGGAGATGACTTCCGAGCCTTCCGTTGCGGTCCGAACGTGGAAGCCGGCGGCTTGTAGTTTCGCTGCCGTCGCTTTCAGGAAGATGGGGTCGTCATCTACGATCAGCACTCGTTTCCCGGCAGGAAGCGTTGGAGCGACAACCTCGGCCGGGCGAGCCGCGGGGCCATCTCTGCCTGGGGAAGGCTTTGGCGCTGGTGGGGGGGTGGTGTCGAAACCGTAAGGTTTGAATTTGATCATATACTACTCCGAAGTTAGTTGTGTTTTCTGCACTGGTAACAGCATGCGCTCTGGGGCCATTTCCTGCCATCGGGCACGCCATGGTTTTCGCGCCGGGATATCCATGAATTTGCCCCCGGGGGTTTACCGGGTGCCGGCCCGGGCGGAGGGACTTGCGCGTGTTGTCCGATGGGACGGAAACCGCTCATTAGGATTGCCACCGCCAATGACCAGGCCTAGACTGGCCCGGTAGTGAAATCGCACGCACGATTGACAGCGCCCACGCTGAATAACCGAACCGATTGAGATAAGGAAGCGAAGCCATGAAAAATGATATGACATTGACACGACGCAGTTTCATCCGTACCGCCGCGGCGGGTTCCGTTGCTTTGGGTTGGCTCGGGACGGGCCAGGCTCCCAGGGTGTTCGCAGCCGAGGCCGCCAAGCCCGCCTTGCTCGGCGGTACTCCCGCCCACAAAGGCGGGTGGGTTGCCTGGCCGCAATGGCGGAAGGAGTGGGAGCCCGAAATGCTGGAGGTTTACCGGAGCTGTCGCTGGTTTCGCAACTCGGCCGGGCATGTGGCGGAGTTCGAGCAGGGCTACGCCAAGTTGCTGGGCGCCAAACGCTGCCTGGCGACCACCAGCGGCACTACGGCGCTGATCGTCAGCTTGTACGCGATGGATGTGGATGCCGGGGATGAGGTGATCGTCTCCCCTTACACTTTCATTGCGAGCTACAATGCCATTCTTTCGCACAAGGCCCTGCCGGTGTTTGCCGATACCGACCCGGCCACCCTTACCGTGGACCCTGCCATGATCGAGAGCCGCATAACGGATCGGACGCGGGCGATCATGCCGGTCCACATCTTTGGCATGCCGTGCGACATGGATCCGATCAACGCCATCGCGCGGAAGCACAAACTGGCGGTGGTCGAGGATGCCTGCCAGGCGTGGCTCGCGGAGTATAAGGGCCGAAAGTGCGGCACACTCGGTGACCTGGGCTGCTTCAGCTTCCAGGAATCGAAGCACCTCCCGTCCGGCGAGGGGGGCGCCATTACGAGCATGAGCGAGGAGTTGATTGACAAGTGCGACTCCTATCACAACTGCGGCCGCGCGGTCGGAACGAACAAGGGGAACGGGTGCTTCACCCGCGGCAATAATTACCGGATGACCCAGGCGCAGGCGGTGCTGCTCAGGAACCAGCTTGAGAAGCTGGTCCAGGAAACCGAAGTCCGACGGGCGAATGCCGACTACCTGAGCGCCAACCTGGGCAAGATTCCTGGCATCACGCCGGTGCGGCTGTCGGAAAACAGCCGGCCGGTGTGGCACCTTTATTCGTTTCGCTACGATCCGGCGCAATTCAACGGCCTGTCACGCGAGCAGTTCGCCAAGGCGATGGGGGCGGAAGGGGTGCCTTGCGGTGGCGTCTACCACGAGCAGTATTACGACGGCCTGCTCGACGAAGCCATTGCCTCGCGCGGCTTCAAGCGGCTTTGGGGCACCAAGCGGCTCAAGGCTTACCGCGATAGTTTCCAGGAATTGAAAGGCAACAAGCAGGTGTGCGAAACGACAGTCTCCTTCAGCCAGACGATGTTGCTGACCGACCGCAGCGCCATGGACGACATCCTGGAAGCGATCCGCAAGGTGCAGGCTCACAGCGCTGCGTTGGTGAAAGCCTGAGCGCAAAGGGCCACCAATGAAGACCGCTCGCCAGTTATCCCGGGGCGTGTGCGCTGGGTTGGTGCTGTGCGCCGGGTTGTATTTTGAGGCCCCTGGCCATGCGGCCGGGAATTCCTCTCCCGAGGTGGGTATCGCCGTGCGGGACATCACGCCGGAGCTGCCTATCCGGCTGGCCGGTTACGCCGGTCGGAAACGGCCGGCCGACAAGCTGGATCACGCTTTGGTAGCGCAGGCGCTGGCCCTGCGAAATCCGTCGGGTGAGCGGTTCGTGTTTCTCGCACTGGATAACTGCGAGGTCAGCCACGCTTTCATGCAGCCGGTGCTGCGGGAGCTGGCCGACCGATTCCAATTGGGCCGAGGCGAGGTGGCGGTTGTCTCCAGTCACACGCATTCCGCGCCGGTGTTGGACCAGACACTGACGGATATGGTCCAGCCGTCGTCAGAGGATCTTGAGCAGATCGCCAAGTACAGCCGGTTGCTGCGGGCCAAATTAGTGGAGGCAGTGGGCGCCGCTCTGGCGGATTGCCAGCCCGCAACGCTGGAGCACGGCTTGGGTCGCGCCGGCTTTGCAATGAACCGCCGCGTGTATCGGGGCGACAGTGTCGTATTCGGTGACAATCCCAACGGTCCGACGGACTGGGACGTGCCCGTGCTGCGGGTCAGAGGCACCAACGGGGCGGTCCGCGCGATCCTGTTTGGATATGCCTGCCACGGAACATCTGTCCGCAGCGGCGAGGACTGGTATGCGGTTTCCGGCGAGTACATGGCTTATGCCCGCCAACACCTCGAGGCGCATCAGCCGGGCGCTGCGGCTATGTTTCTAATGGGCATGGGTGCCGACTCTGACCCGGCGCCGCGCGGCCAGTTGCTCGACGCCAAACGGCACGGTCTGGAACTGGCCGGCGCCGTGATCGGGGTGTTGAATCGTCCGATGCGTCCGGTGCGGGGCGCGTTGAAGCTGGCCTACGAAGAAGTCGAACTGCCGCTGGCGGTGCAGCCCAGCCGGGAGAAGTTGGAACAGGACGCGGGGAGTGGGGACATCTATGTCAAACTTCGGGCAGAGGCATACCTCAAGCGGTTGAACGCTGGTCAGCCGTCGCCGGGGTCGGTCAAATTGCCGGTGGCGATCTTGCGCCTGGGTGATGATCTGACCTTTGTGCTGATGGGAGGTGAAGTGGTGGTGGATTACTCGCGCCAGCTGAAGCGGCTGCTGGCTGGCGATTATCCTTGGCCGGTCGGTTATGCTTACGAAGTGCCCTGCTATATTCCCACCGCGCGGCTGATAAAGGAAGGCGGTTATGAGACGGAATCGTCAATGATCTACTATGGCTTCTATGGGCCCTTCCGCGGTGAGGTTGAAAGGCTGCTGCTCGAGCGGTTGGAGGCGTTGGCGAACCGGGTGCGCACACGATCCTGAGGAGGATTCCCGGGTTTCGGCTGGTGGGTCCAATTTCATTCTTTTCGAGGGCCGCTCTCGTCCGCTCTATCCCGAGCTTTATTGCCGGCCGGGTGGAACCTACTGCTTGCCTCCCGGGTTGGTTGACATTCTATCTGGAGGAGACCACGTGGCCGGTTTGGGGTTGGCGAGAGTAAGCGGACAAGTGTCGCCGTACTGCTCCTGCGCTCTTGCAAGCAGGGCCAGCATTTCCTTGACCCGGTCCGCGTATTCGGGCGCGGCAGCGAGGTTCTTCAACTCATGCGGGTCGGTTTGCAGGTCAAAGAGCTGCGTCTGGTCCACTTGAGGGTAACGAATGAGCTTCCAGCGGTCGGTGCGCACGGCGCGCTGGACGTTCTTGTAAGCGGTGAACAGGTAATCGCGCTCCCGCATGCGCTTCCCTTTGAGCACGGGCACCAGGCTCTTGCCTTCGGCTGACGCCGGCACGGGCACGCCCGCCAGATCGCAGATGGTTGGGAACAGGTCGTAGAGATAGACCAAGGCGTCGCTCCGCCCCTGCTTGATGCCCGGGCCGGCAATCACCAGTGGCACGTGCATGCCGCCGTATTCGTAGAGGTTCTGCTTCCCCATCAGGCCATGCTCGCCCAACGAAAGCCCGTTGTCCCCGGCGAAGATGATGATCGTATTCGTCAGTTCACCGAGATCATCGAGGCAGGCGACGATGCGGCCCAGGTGGTAGTCCAGGCAGGTGATGCAGGCGTAGTAGTCCGCCAGGTGCCGGCGGATGATGTTTGGTGTGCGCGGCCAGGGAGCCAACTGCTCGTCGCGAACCGTCATCTCACCGTTGTCAAATGGATGCACGGGCAGGAAGCTCGCCGGCAGAGGCATGTCCGCAGGTTGGTACAAGTCCATGAATTCCCTCGGCGCGACCCGCGGGTCGTGGGGCACAGGCGGCGCCAGGTAGATGAAGAACGACTTGGTGCGCTTGCGGGTGCGGAGATACTCGATTACGCCGTCGGCATGGACTTGGCTGGAGCGGGCGCGATCTTCCGGCTTGGTGTCATTGCGGGTGATATCGAGGTCGTAGGAATCGAGGGCGGGGACACATTCATTGCTCCGTTTGCCGATGTGGAACGTGGCATAGCCGTGGGCGCGCAGGACGCGAGGCACGAGTGCCCAGTCACGGCCTTCAGTCTTGTCCTTCATTGCGGTTGCGAATTGGGCGTAGCCCTTGCGCAGGTTCGCCTTGGGGAGGTGGAACAGCGAGCGCCCGGTTTGGACCATGCACCGGCTTGGGCAGCACACGGCACCTTCCAGGGAGCCCATAACGTAGGCCCGTCGGAATGCGACGCCCCGCTCAACCAACTTGTCGAGTGTGGGCGTCTTGAGGCGCGGGTTGCCCATCGCACCCGCGCCATCCGCGCGGTGATCGTCCGATAAGATGAAAAGGATGTTGTGCCGGGGGTCTTGGGGGGCTGCCGAGGCAGACGCAGCCCACCCCACCAGAATCGTCGCGAGCACTGAAGCAGAGAATCGTCGTATCATAGCTTCCGGTTTGGAGCCTAACATTCCTCCGCGGTCATGCAATCCTGAGACCTGCTTCCGGTGCGCAGGGGGCGGGAGCCGATTGTCCTGGCGTGTTTCGTCCGGAGTGCCCGCCGGAGGATGAACTACGTTGTCAGCCGCCGGCCCTGGTGTATAGTCAGACCACATGGCAGTCCAAAACCGAATAGTCAAAGTACAGAAGCGGAATCGCGCACTCGTGAAGTTCGACGACATGCGCATCCGGCGGGCTATTTTCCACGCCGCAGAGTCCATAGGAGGGTTTAGCCAGGACCTTGTCCCCGGCGTCAACGAAGCCATTTTCCAGGCGCACGGCAGCAATGACAAGATCGCCGAGTTTCTGGCCGACGCAGTGGTTGTGTGCCTCAATTCCGATCCGCATCACCTGATCTCCAATTTCCCGCCGACTATCGAGACAATCCAGGACGAGGTGCTCCACGCGTTGCGGAGCTATGGCTTCCAGAACACGGCCGACGCCTACGAATGTTATCGCTGGGGCAGGCATTGGCTGCGGGAAGGCGCGATTACGACGGATAAGTTCATGGGCAACGGCTTTCCGCGAGTGCGCATGGATCAGACACTGGCCTGGAACCGAGCGCGTGGCTGCGATACCGTCGCCGGTCTCAACGAAATCGTCCGCAGCGGGAGAACCAAGGCGCTGGTGGACGAGTCGCTCGGACTGTATGAGCAGTCGCTTGACGAAGCGGCCCGGAAGGTCATGCAGCGCTGCAGCGGCGGGGATCCGCTTCGCATGATGTGGGTCAGCGGCCCGAGCTCCTCCGGGAAGACGACCACCACCGTCAAATTGACGGAGCGGCTCCAGAAGCAGGGCCTGCGCTTTCTGATGCTCAACCTTGATGACTATTTCTGGTCGCTCGTCGAGCATCCCACCGATTGGATCAACGACCGCAACTATGAGACGCCCGAAGCACTGGACATCCAGTTGCTCAACAGCCACCTCGCCGCACTGCTCGCGGGCGAGACCATTGAGAAGCCGATTTACAGTTTCAAGGAAGGCCGCCGCACTGCCACCAAACGCATCAAATTGGAGGCCGGGCAGATTCTCCTGCTGGATTGCTTGCATGGGCTTTACCCGCCCATTACGGAAGGCATTCCCGCCTCCTCGCAGTTCCGCCTCTACATCGAGACTCAGAATGTTCTCTACGAGGGCGATGGCAGCAGCGGGCGCCGCACGCATTTCACTGATGTCCGCCTGCTGCGCCGCATGCTGCGCGATGTTCAGCACCGCAATCACAGCCCGCTGCTCACGATCCTGCACTGGCATTATGTCCGCGCAGGCGAACTATTCAGCATCATCCCGTTGAGCGGATTGGCCGACCACGTTGTCAATGGCGGCTTCCCATTCGACCTGCCCGTTCTCAAGCCGTTTTTCTGCGGCCCGGACGGCTACCTGCCATGCCCTGAGGACTTTCAATCCTACAGTGGTTTTCTAGACGCCCGCATCCGCTATGAGCGGGTCAAGCATCTGCTGGATTCCGTGGAGGCGCTGGGCAGGGAACAGGCTGCGAATTACGACATAATCCCCGGTGATGCCGTCATCCGTGAGTTTATTGGCGGCAGCACGATCAAGATTCCCCACAACGAATAGACCGCGTTGAGTATGAGAACGTTCATGGTGTTGGTCCTGGGCATCGCCGTTGGCGGTGCGGGAGTCTGGTTTTACACTACGTATCGGAATGACCCGCGCTGGCAGTCGGCCGAGAAGAAGGTCGAGAGTGCCGCCACCGCTGCCCGCGACGCAGCCCAGGACAAGATCCGCTCTCTCCGGCTGCGGCCCGAGGACATCAAGGAGGAACTGGCTCGCACCGGTCAAGTTGTTCGCCGCGAAGCCAGCGCAGCCGGCAAGGCGATAGCCGATGCCACCGCCGACGCGCGCATTACTGCTGCCATCAAGGCCAAGCTGGTCGCGAGCCGTGATCTCTCGGCGCTCAATATTTCAGTCAACACCACCGGCGGAGTAGTCACCTTATCCGGCTTTGTGACCTCCTCCGATCATATCGGCGAGGCGATACTGTTGGCGATGGAGACTGACGGTGTGCGCGAGGTGGTCTCCACCCTTCAGGTGAAACCGAAAGCCGATTCCTAGTCGGGACCTCTCACCCCTGCGAAGTGGTGCTGCGGGCATCCTGCCCGCTTACAAGGTTAGAGTGACTCAAGCGGGCAGGATGCCCACGCGCTGGCCTGTCAGCATTTCGTGCGGAAGATGAAATATCCGGGCTAAGAGCTTGTTTGAGAATTCGCCCGGTCAGGGGACTGGGCCTACAGGCTTGCGCCTTTTCGCCGATTCCCTGTAGGCCGGGTGTCCACACCCGGCATTAGACTGGCATTTTTAAACAGGCTCTAAGCAGCCGAACCGGATGCTGGCGGCGCAACTGGCGGCATCGACGGTGCTCCCTGCGCTGCTGGTTCCGGCGGCTCGGATTGGCGGGGATTCCTGGCGCGTTTGTTGCGAGGCAATGGGCTGAGAACGACGTTTAGGTCGCGGTCGCCCAGCATCTTCGGCGGTGCATCCGCCTGGCCCCAGGGGCTGATCTTCTGGACGAAGCGGTTGACCACCTCAAACCCGAATTCCGTGTGCGCCTTCTGCCGCCCGCGAAAGCGCAGCTTGACCCGCACCTTCATATCCTCGCACAGGAAGCCGACCGCGTGGCCTACCTTTATTTCCAGGTCGTGTGGATCAATCGTCGGCGAAAGCTGAATCTCCTTCATCTTGCTCGCCGACTGGCGCCCCTGCGTGTCCTTATGCCGCTTGGCCTCTTCGTACATGAACTTGCCGTAATCCACGATCCGGCACACGGACGGCGTGGCGTTGGGGGCGATTTCCACCAAGTCCAGCCCCTTGCTCATGGCTAGCCGCAGGGCTTCGTTGAGGGACATGACCCCCACTTGCTGCTTGTTCTCGTCGAGCACGCGCACTTCACGGGCACGGATCTTGCCATTGCGACGATGCAGAGGCTCCCGGGAGTAACGCGAACGGAAGGGAAAAGGGCGGCTCAACTCAGCCTCCCCGGCTGGAATTCATTCATGCGGCTGTAATCTGCCAAGCTTGCTGCACTGCTGTGGTCATAAACTAATACTCCCACATTCTCGCATACGCCCGCTCGCTGGCAAGCATATTGTAACACCCCGCGCGGCCGCAGCGCGGATGCATGGGGGAGCAGCTCCCGTCCTCGCAAAGCCTGATAAGCGGCGGCCGAGCTCCTTTCCCACTGCAGCTCAGCGGTTGATGGCGTAGCTGTTCCTGACAAGGGCGATTGTCCGGGGAGTCGCAACTGGCGGAGCGTCAGCCGGCAGGACCTGAAGCCGGATCGTCGTGCCAGGCTTGCCGCGGATCATCTGCACCAGCTCCTGCAGGCCCAGCTTGCGAGAATCCACAAATGCTTGATCGCCCTGCGCCAGGGCGAGAATACGATCCCCCGGATGAAGCTGACCGCACAACTCGGCCGGCGAGCCGGGGAACAAGCGTTTGATGTCGGGATACCCGTTCTGCAGCTCGATGCCGATGCCCACCAGCGTTACCTCTGGTGCTGCGGCGCTGGCTGCGTCTCCGTTTCGAGCGCCGGGTCGCTGCCCGATCGAGGCTGGGCCCGCGAGCTGCCCTTTCCGCGCCGGGCTGGCGAACTCCGGCGGCACGGCTCCGGTCCATTCGGGCACCTCGTAGAACTCCCTAATCTCCAACTCCGGCGCCTTCGCCAGCAGCTCGCGCAGGATGTATCGGTGTTCCGCCCCCGTCAGGACCACCAGGCGCTTGCCTGCGAACTTGCAGGCAATCTCCCGTATGTGCCGGGCCATAATCTGGTTGCGCTCCTGCCACTCATGGCTCACGAAGAACAGCTCCTCGGCCAACGCCTGCTCCCCGGCAGCCATGACCAGCTTCGGCCCCATGCCGAAGAGAATGCCGTGCTTGGCAGCGATCACCATGTCGAAATTGGCCGAGTTGACCGCCTCTGGGCCGCCTTTGCGGTTGATGTTGTCTTGCTTTCCGATCGTCTCGAGCCTCAGCCGGTTCGCCAGGTGGACAATCGAGTCCGGTGCGCGGCCGGCCTGGGCGGTAAACCACCTGTCCAGGCCCCTGAAAGCAGCCTCCTGACGCGGAATATAGTGGGTCTTCAGGTAGTACTCCTGGCGCCCCTCACGGTCGTAAGCAATGACATTGACGCCCAAATCATCCGCCGCAATGTTTGCTATGGTGTTTTCAACACCGCCTCCCGGGTTGGTGGCCCGCCCGTCGCGCACCGTCGGCTGGCCAGCAATCTCCGGCGGAGTCTCTATCAAAATAGCGGCCGGTTTCACGGCCACAATCAGCTTTCGCAGCAGTTCCACGGAGTAGTTGGTGCTCGACCTGTGCCCGCCATGCAGCGTTCCGATGATGACTACCTGGGCTGGAACCGGGCCAGGAGCGGAGGTGTTGGTCTGCGCGTTGGAACCTGCGAGCGCGAGCGACGCCCACACCATTAAACCGACCGTAAAACGCGCCGGAGATGTAGTTTCCATTTTTGGCTCAGGGTATAGCTTCATCCGTCTTCTTGATTCTTAAGCGAATAGAGGCAGTGGTTACAACTCCAATCCCGTCTTCGCGGCGGACTTTATCCTTTCCTTTCCGCGCTTCGCCCCTAATCTCCCACGCATTCGTGTATGGGTTTAACGCTGTTCAACACCTTATCGCGTTCGGTGCAGGAGTTTGTTCCGCTGGATCCCGGTGGGAAAAGGGTCGGCCTGTACTGCTGCGGTCCGACGGTCTATGACTTCGCGCACATAGGCAATTGGCGGACTTTCATTTTCAGCGACCTGGTGCGGCGCTACCTCGACTTCAAAGGCTACGCCGTCCAGCACGCCATGAACATTACGGATGTGGACGACAAGATCATCAAGCGGGTCCGCGAGACGAAGACCACGCTGCGGGAGTTCACTGGCAAGTTTGAAGCGGCGTTCTTTGACGATCTTAAGACCCTGAATTGCCGGATGCCGCATCAGACGCCGCGCGCGACGGAGCACGTAACGGAGATCATCGCGTTGATCGAGAAGCTGGTGGCGCGCGGGCTGGCCTACCGGACCCCGGAGGGCTCGGTGTATTTCAGCATCGAGAAGTATCGCGGCAGCGGTTCACGGTACGGACAATTGGTGAACCTGAAGCTCGATGAGATGCGCGTGGGCGAGCGGGTCCGAAGCGACGAATATGAGAAAGACGCCGTCGCCGACTTTGCGCTCTGGAAAGCGCGCGTGCCGGAGGATGGCGACGTGTTCTGGGCCAGCCCGTGGGGCGAAGGCCGGCCCGGCTGGCACATCGAGTGCAGCGCGATGAGTATGAAACTGCTTGGGCCGAGCTTCGATCTGCACCTGGGGGGCGAAGACCTGATGTTTCCGCATCACGAGGATGAAATCGCCCAGAGCGAGGGTGCGGGACTTCAGCCGCCCGGGCGGTCGTTCGTCAAGTACTGGCTGCACGGGGCCCACCTTCTGGTCGAGGGAAAGAAGATGAGCAAGTCGCTGGGGAACTTCTTCACGCTCCGCGATCTGCTGGCGAAGGGCTTCACCGGGCGGGAAATCCGCTATCTGCTGCTGACGGCCCATTACCGCGAGACTTTCAACTTCACCCTGGAAGGCCTGCAAAGCGCGCGGGCGGCGCTGGCGCGCATTGATGATTGCCTGACGAAGCTGCGGGAGTTGGCGGGGAACGCAAAAGCAGTGGGCACCTCGCCTTTGCCGGGCAGGTTTGCTGATTTCCTGGACGATGATCTGAACATCTCCGGCGCCTGGGGGGCAATCTTCGAGTGGATCCGCGAGACGAATCGGGCGCTGGCGGACAATATGCTGGATGCCACCGCAGCCGCCGAAGGGCTGGCCGCGTGGGAAAAGGTGGATGCGGTGCTGGGTGTCGGGGCGCCGAAGGAAGTGGAAGTGCCAGCGGAAATCACCGCGCTGCTGGAAGCCCGGCAGGCAGCGCGCAAGGCCCGGGATTTCGGGCGCGCGGATTTGATTCGCGACGAGCTGAAAGCCAAAGGCTGGATCATCGAGGACACCCCCAAGGGCGCGCGGGCTAAACGCGTGTGACATGAAGGGCGTTTTCATTACTTTCGAAGGGACGGAAGGCAGCGGAAAGACGACCCAGATATCGCTGCTGGCGGAGCGCCTGCGGTCAATGGGCTATGGAGTTCGCACCTTGCGCGAACCCGGCGGCACACCCGTCGGGGAGGAGATTCGCCACACACTCAAGCACAGCCCGGCCAACCACGCCATGACCCCCGAGGCCGAACTACTTCTTATGAACGCCAGCCGTGCTCAACTGGTCCGCGAAGTGATCCGCCCCGCCCTTGTGTCCGGCCAGATTGTCCTGTGCGACCGCTTCTATGATTCTACCACCGCCTATCAGGGATACGGGCGCCAGCTGAACTTGCAGATGGTCAAGAGCATCATTGATGTGGCTGTGGGCGATACCCGGCCGGAGTTGACGCTGCTCTTTGTCGTTTCGCACGAAGTCAGCGCAGCCCGCCGGCGGGCTCGCCAGCCCACCTTGCCGTTGACCATCAAGCGCGACCGGTTCGAGGAGGCGGATCAGGCATTCTTCGATCGCGTGGCTCAGGGGTATCAGGCCATCGCCGCGGCCGAGCCGCAACGCGTGCGGCAATTCGACGCCGCCGGAGACGTCGCCACCACTCAGGCCGCCATTTGGAAGCTGGTGCAGCCACTCCTCAAGCGACTGGACCCGACAACGCGTTGAAGCGGCCGGCTTTGCCCCTCTGCACGGGGACGTTCAGCAACACTGCTGGATGCCGTGGCCCTCCTGCCCGGATCCACCTTCCTGTGGTGTGATATCTCGCCGCGTTTGTGTTGCTTGCCAGCCTTTCAGCAAACAGTATCTTTAGACCGGAAGCCGAAGCCATAACGATGATCGAGAACACCATAGGCAAGATTGAAGAGAGAATCCGGAGCGTCGAGGCCGTCAAGGAGGAGCGTCGGCAGGAGTTATTGGAATTGCTTGGCACACTCAAGTCGGAGGTTGCCGAGTTGTCCAAGACACACGAGGAGCAGGCCCAAAGCATTGCCAGGTTCACGGATGTTTCCGCCCACGAGGCCACTCGCGCGAAACAGAATCCGGAGTCGCTCAAACTCTCGCTCCAGGGGTTGGGCTCGGCGGTCAGGGAACTCGAAGAATCTCACCCCCGGCTCGTCCAAATCGTCAACTCCATTAGCGGCACGCTTTCGAATCTCGGCATCTGAAGCCTCTCACTTGGCAGTGCCGAGTTTGCTTGCCAGAATCCCCGCAAGACCATTTCATGGCGCCATGACTGACTCAATTAATCGCCGGAACTTTCTTAAGCAAACATCCGCGCTCGCTGCGGGATTGGGTGTCCTGGGCGGCGCCGCCTCGCTGCGGGGGGCCAGGAGCCCGAACGAGAAGGTCGTTGTCGCCATCATCGGCTGCAACGGCCGCGGCATGGCTCATATCTCGGGCTACCTGGCGCTGCCCAATGCCGAGATTGGCTACATCTGCGACGTGGACAGCCGCGCCGTCGAGAAAGGCATTGCTGCCGTCGCCAAGAAGCAGCAGCGGCGACCCCAGGGCGTCAAAGACTTCCGCACCATCCTGGAAAAGGCCGACCTTGACGCAGTATCCATCGCCATGCCCGAGCATTGGCACGCGCCGGCCACTATCCTTGCCTGCGCGGCGGGCAAGCATGTCTATATCGAGAAGCCCGGCAGCCACAACTTGCGCGAAAGCGAGCTTATGGTGGCCGCCGCGCGCAAGTATAAGCGCGTCGTGCAGATGGGCAACCAGCGGCGCAGTTGGCCCTGGGTAATCGAGTCTATCCAGGCGCTCCATGCGGGCGAGTTGGGGAAGGTCTCCTTCGCCCGCGGCTGGTACGCCAATCGCCGCACCTCGATTGGCCGTGGCAAGCCGGCGCCGGTTCCCGAATGGCTTGATTACGGCTTGTGGCAAGGGCCCGCGCCTGAGCGGCCTTTTCAGGACAACATCATCCATTACAACTGGCACTGGTTTTGGAACTGGGGCACGGGCGAAAGTGGCAACAACGGTGTCCACATGCTTGACCTGGCTCGCTGGGGCCTGCAAGTCGATCTCCCGAGTCGGATTACCTGCGGCGGAAACCGGTATTTCTACCAGGACGATTGGGAAACCCCGGATACGATGGGCGCCACGTTCGACTATGGGGACAAGGGCATTGCCTGGGACTGCCAGAGCTGCGCCCCGCGCGGATTTGAAGGCGCCAGCGTTGGCGTCAATTTCTACGGCGAAAAGGGTTGCCTGGCGATGGCTGGGAACAACACCACCATTTACGACCTGAACAACAAGGTGCTCCGCGAAATCAAGAGCAAGCGCGACGGCTTGTTTGACTTTGACTCCGTCCATTTCGCCAACTTCCTGGATGGCATCCGGGAAGGCAAAGAACTCAAGTCCGAGATCGAGGAGGGCCAGAAGAGCACGGTGCTTTGTCACCTGGCCAACATCGCCTGGCGCACCGGGCACACGATCAACTTTGACCCTAAGACGCGGCGGATTGTCGGCGATGAGGCGGCCACTGCTTTCGCCAGCCGCACCTACCGGCCGGGTTGGGAGCCGAAAGTCTGATCCGCTCGCTTGTTGAGTGACCCTTACGGGAAGCGGGCCTTGTCTGCGTGCGGTTCGAGTTTGGCGATCGCCGCCATGATCTCGTCGGCGACCTGTTGGTAAATCTCCTTAAGGCGCGGTTTCGAGCAGGTCTTTGCCTCGGCTCGCAGTTGTTCGAAGTCCAATGGCTGGCCATACTTCACTGCCACCCGGCGAGGGCGAGGGAAGAGCAGGTGCCGCCCATACGCGGCGTAGGTGCCGAAGACGCGCACTGGCACTACCGGCGCCGTGGACTTGATAACTGTTAGCCCAATGCCCGATCGGGCTGGTTGCAGCTTGCCATCTCGCGTCCGTGTGCCTTCGGGGAAGAGAATAATGGCTCCGCCAGCCAGCAACCGGTCCAGAATCGCCCTGAGCCCCGCCGCTCCGCCGCCATCCCGGTCCACGGGCACGACCTGCCATTGGCGGAGGACCCAGCCCATTATCGGGAACCGGAAGAGGTTCTCCCGGGCGAGGTAGTTGATGCCACGCCGCAAGCCGGCACCCACCAGGGGCGGATCGAGGTAACTGGCGTGGTTGGAGGCCAGGATCACCCCGCCTTCCAGCGGGACCCGCTCGGCGTTATACACCCGCCAGCGGAAGTAGAACTTGTAGAGCAGCCGATAGCCGCACCAACCGAGGAAATACCAAAAGTTCATGGCGGCTCATCTGCCTCGAGCCTTCTCCGCATCCGCCAGCCGCTTTCGGATATCCGCCAGGATTGTCCCGCTGGTTTGCTCCGAGGTCATTTGCGAGTTGTTGATGACCCTGGCCCCCAGCGCGATCATGAGGGGAGCCGCGGCGCGCTGACTGTCCCGCTGGTCGCGAGCCGCGAGATTTTCCTGGATGCCGTCGGCGGCCCGGCGGCGGGAGCGTTCTTCCAGCTTCGCATCCAGGTAATATTTGAAATCGGTTTCCGGGAATACATTGGTGCCGATGTCCCGACCTTCCATAACCAAATTGCCGAACTGGATGCACTCGCGTTGCTTCCTTTTCATCCAGTCGCGCACTTTGGGCACGGTGGCCACGTGTGACACCGCTCCGCTGACCTCGGCGGTCCGAATCTCCTGGGCGGGGTAATAGCCGTCCACCACCAAGTAGGCGTGGCCGTCGCTGCATTTGAGCGCCGTCTTCCAGCGGCGGCAGGCAGCCGCCACGGCCTTGGCGTTCTGCACGTCAATCCGCTGCTGCAGGCAATACCACGCCAGCGTCCGATACATGGCGCCGGTATCCACATGCACGAAGCCCAGCGCCTTGGCCACCAGCTTGGAGTTGGTGCTCTTGCCGCTGGCGCTCGTGCCGTCAATGGCGATTACGATCGGTGGCCTTCGATTGGGCTGCAACATCGGTTTCCTAACGGGTGTAGTGGATTCATTCAGCAAACAGTTCAGCTTCGCTGAGGATACGTCCGCCCTTTGCCTCTAGCAGCTTCGCTCCCAGTCCGCCGGGCGGGGGGGCGGCCAGCTTCTGGAGGAAATTCGGGAACGTCTTCTTCACGCACACGGAATTCTTGAGTTTTATTCCGGCAACTTTCAATCCCAGAATCGCAAAGCACATGGCCATGCGGTGATCGTGGTAGGTTTCAATCTCCGCGCCGTGAAGCCGGGAGGGATGAACTGTCAGCGTGTCTCCTTCTTCGATCACCGTTCCGCCGCACCTCGTCAACTCGGTGCGGAGAGCCGCGACGCGTTCGCACTCCTGGGCACGCAAGCGGCCAAGATCGGTGAACTGGACGGTCCGTTGCGAAAACGGCGCCAGGATCACCGCCGTCATTATGCTGTCGCCCAGGTCGGTGAGGCGCGAGATGCTGGCCGGCAGAGGCAGAAAGCGCCGGAATTTGGAGTCCACCTGCCAGTCTGTAACTGGCCCGGCATGGACATTTACCACCGACGCTAAGGCAGGCTCGCTGAGGGATAGAAGGGAGCCCGCGGCCAGGAAGTAACTGGCGCTCGATGCATCCGGTTCAATCTGAAACCGGCCTCCGCTTCGAGGAAATCCCGCAATCAAATTCCGCGTCATGGCGACGTAGGGTGACTCCTCGGCGTTCTCTTCCGACACCTCGACCTGCCACCTGCCAGCGTCCGAACAAAGCAGGAGCGCTGAGGCGAACTGTGAGCTTTCAGCAATGCTCACCTGGCTCCTTGCTGCATGCGGGCCGCGGCCGTGGACCAGTGCCGGGAGCTTGCCGTTGGCCGACTCGATCCGGTAGCCCAGCTCGCGCAACGCCTGGAACAGCGCGGCTTGGGGGCGCTCGTGCATGCGCGGCACGCCAGTCAGCCGATAGACGCCGTCACCCAGGCAAACCAGCGCCGTCAGAAACCGAGCCGCCGTGCCGGCATTGCCGACGAAGAGCTCCAATGGCTGCGTCGCGGTGCCGCCGCGGGGCACCTGGCCGCCTTTGCCGTAAACGGTGATGGTGCGATTGCACGGCTCATGCGGATCGTTCTCGACGTTCACCATGAACCCCAGTTCCTGCAGGCACTCGGTCATTACCTGCGTGTCCTCGCTCCACAGCGCGCCATGCAAGGTCGTTTCGCCCTCGCTCAACGCCGCCAGGATCAGTGCGCGGTTTGTAATGCTCTTTGACCCCGGCACCGTGATCTCGGCCTGCACCGGCTTGTCGAGCGGAACGATTTCAACGAGGTCGGGCAACGCCATAGTCTAGACCGGAAGTTGCACGGCTTTCACTCCGGCGAGCGCGAGCCGGCGTGTGCCGCCCACTCCTCGCGCTTTTGCCTGGCCTGTTCGAAGAACCTCGACACAGCCCGCCCATCCCCGGCCTTCAGTGCGCGCTTGAACTGCTGCAAGCCCGTGGTGAAGACCGCCAATGCCCGCAGCAGGTTCTTCCGGTTGGCCAGGGTGATGTCTCGCCACATTTCCGGGGAACTGACTGCAATACGCGTCGTATCCCGAAAGCCGTTGGCGCAGAGCGTTGCCTGTTCTTTCGGGCGGTTCGGGCTGAGAATCAGGTTCGCTAGCTGGGCGGCCACTACATGTGGCAGGTGGCTGGAGCGGCTCACCAGCTCATCGTGCGTCTCTGGCGTGAGCCGAAGTATGCGGCAGCCGACCGCCTTCCAGAACTGCTCCACCTTCTGCACTGCAGCCGAGCTCGACTTCCGTGTGGGGGTAACGACGCACACGGCGTTGGCAAGCAAATCTGCCCGCGCCGCCACGACGCCCATCTTTTCGGCACCGGCCATCGGGTGGCTGCCTACAAAGTGTGCCCCCGCTTTCGCCAGGAGCGCTTCCAGGTCCCGCGCGACGCTGGCCTTGACGCTCCCTACGTCGGTCACGATGGCCCCCGGCTTGAGCGCCGGCAGCATCTGTTCCGCCAGCGGCCGCATTTGGGCCAGGGGTGTGCACAGGACAACCAGTTCTGCTCCTCGCACCGCTTCGGCCAAATCTAAAGTAGCCCGATCCACCGCCCGGAGAGTTTCGCACTCGACCACACTGGCTGCGCGCCGGACAAACCCCACCACCGATGCCGCAAGCCGGCGTCGCCGCAGGGCCATCCCAAGCGAACCGCCCAGCAGGCCCACGCCGATCAATGTGATCTTCTTCCAGCGCACGCTCGGAGTCTCAGGTTTAGCCCTGCAGGATTCAAGCTGCGAGTTGGCAAAAGGGGTGGCGGTGAAGCGATACAAGGAAGCAAGGGCTTCCGGAGGCGCTGCCGGGGCTGGTGGATCGGCAGTGCTTGGCGGTGGGTTGCTGGATGAAGACACGAGAAGAGACGGGCAGGCGCAAGCGGATATACGAGATTTCACTTTGCAGGCAACCGGCTGCTTTGGCAGGGAATAGCTTTGGTAGCGCAAAGCCGCAATGAAATTGCCATGCTCGGCACAGCTGGGATGGTCGCCCCCCTGACTGCGTGATTCCCAAACCAGCTCCGGTGATGGGACGGCGCCAATCCAGTGGGACTACGGTGTGTATCCCATGGGGAGCGATCCCCATGGGATACACACAGGGGTATCACGGGTGTCACAGCGTTGTCACACTGGCATTTCTGGCCGGGAAGACTACGCTCGGGAACTATCACTGTCTCAAAAATGGACACAACGCCGGTTTTCAGTGGGGTGACTACCGGGTTCAGGGATACGGGACTGCATCAGTGGAGTGCGCTACTTGGCCAACGGCGGCCAAGCCCGAGGCTGGCTTGCCTCGGGCTGACTCTTCAATCATCCTTATCCAATGCAATTGGCCGATCATCGCCCAATCCTACACTCCAAATGAACCTACCCCCGTTTCTGCTCGCACTTTTGGGTGGTACGCTGCTTGTGGCGGTCACTCCTGCGTCAGCGGCAAGGCCCGGCACCGCGGCCTTGACGTTTTGCTGTACCGCACAGAACGACCTCTACGCCTCCTTGGGCAAGGCCCGCTATCCGCGCTTCGCGACGCCACTCGCCGCAGTAGAAGCGGCTCCGCCCGGCTCCGGCGTATTGCTGCTGGCGGATAATTACCCCGCGTCCCGGACAACACTCAGCCCGGCTGGCTTAGACTTGGCGCGGCAAAAGGACCTTCGCCTGTTCATTGAATACCCCGCCGCCGTTCCCGGCCTCGACATTGCGCCGCCCCGCTCCACCACTTGGGAGCGCATCGTCGTGTCCTCTGATGGATTGGCGCCCGCGCTTCCCCGCCTCCGCATACTTGCCGCGCACGACTGCCATTTCGTGCCGGTCAGCAACGCGCCGCCCGCCGTGCTGGTCGTGGCAAGGGTGGCGGGCTATGACACGGCCATTTACGGTATCCCGGACAAGGACGCCTTTCCGATTCTCTTTGAGGTGCCGGAGCGCAAGCTAATGGTTGCGACGACCAGGCTGAGCAGCTTTGTCACCGGACGCTATGCCCCCGCCGGTGATTGGCTGCTTGTGTGGGAGAAGATACTCGCCACCCTCGATCCGCAGCACGCCCACCCGTTGAAGGCGACGCCAGTCGTGGGACCCGCTTTCAGCGCCACCGCCAAGCTGCCCCGCCGTTTCCAGCGCCAGGCGTTTGAGCAGTCCGCCGCGTGGTTCGCCAGCTCGCACTTGCTGGTTCATCCGTCAGAGAAGTCGCGACTCTACGAGGCCCTGGCCGCCAATGCCGAAACGGCCGAGCCTGCCGGGCCCGACGCGCCCGAAGGCGATGGCTCGCTCGGCATTTTGGAAGGTTACGCCTCGGGAATCCTCTTCGACGGCAACCAGCTTCGCCGCCTCCCGCTGCGAGCCGACTGCAATCTCGAATCTGCTATGGTCTTCGCACTGGACAACCAGCTCAACCGTCGCAAATCCAGCGCCCTGATCGCCAGCAACCTACTCGACTTCGTCTATTTCACCTCCGGCATGTGCCGGGGCCCGCGCGACGACCCGAAGCACGGCGCTTTCGGCCTCATTGGGTGGGGCGACATTGCGCCCGCCTGGCTCGTGGCCAATTACGGCGATGACAACGCCCGCTCCATGCTGGCCACGGCCGTCGCCGCCGCCGCCATGAAGAGCACCCGCTGGGACGAGCGTCTCATGCGCGCTCTGCTGGCCAACCTGCGCACCACCGGCAAGCTCGGTTTCCGCACTGACCGCATCGACCTGCCGGCCCTGGAGAAGAACGGCTGGAGGCCCTATTACGAGGGCGAGCCCATCAGCTACGCGCCGCACTTCGAATCGTATCTCTGGGCGTGCTATCTATGGGCTTACCAGCACACCGGGTTCCGGCCGTTCCTGGATCGGTCGCGCACAGCCATCGCCATGACCATGAAAGCCTATCCCGACCAGTGGCGCTGGTCTGACAACCTCGAACGCGCCCACATGCTCCTTTGCCTCGCCTGGCTCGTCCGCGTGGAAGATACTCCCGAGCACCGCCAATGGCTGGACCGTGTCGCGGGCGATCTCCTCGCCTGCCAGCAACCTTCCGGGGCAATCCACGAACGCCTGGGTCGTGTCCATGGCGGCCACTACCAAACGCCCCAGCGCAACGAAGATTACGGCACCGGCGAGACCCCGTTGTTGCAGCAGAATGGCGACCCCGTCAGCGACCAGCTTTACACCAGCGGCTTCGCCCTGCTCGGCCTGCATGAGGCCGTCGGTGCGACTGGCGACCATAGGTTCAAGGACGCTGAAAACCGGCTGGCTGAGTATCTCTGCCGCATCCAGACTCGCTCGCGAAAGTTCCCCTACCTGAACGGCACCTGGTTTCGCGCTTTCGACGACCGTCGCTGGGAAGCCTGGGCGAGTTCGGCGGACGTCGGCTGGGGCGCCTGGTCCATCGAAAGCGGCTGGGCCCAGGCCTGGTCTGCCGCTTTGCTGGCCTTGCGCGAACAGCACACCACCGTCTGGGAGTTCACGGCCAAGACCCGTGTGCGCGACCACTTCGAGCGGCTCAAGGCTCAGATGCTGCCCGACTCTCCTTAGCTGCGACAGGGTGGGAGACCGCCGCTGCGGGGTGCAGGTGGTGCAAGGGCAGGAGAAGACCGAGGACAGCGCAGCCGCCGGTCGCACCGCGCTTGCTCTGCTCTCCGGGATCAGGTACTCTCGTCGCATGTTCAGGTGCGCGATTCCCACATACAGCGGCCGCGCGCTCGCGTCTTCGCTGTTGGTGCTCTTGCTTGCCGCGCAGGCCGTGTTGGGGCTCGGCGCCTCCGACATTCCGGCAGATGCGCCGGCGGATGCTCTCATGGCCAATCCCGTGGAAATCCAGGAAATGCAGGATTGGGTCAGCCAGGTCTTCACGGGGCGATTGCCGCCAGGGCGCGCGCCGGCAGTGCGCGTCACGGTTCGCCATCAGGACCACGGCAGTTTGCGGTTCGGCCAGTCGTGCATCGAGACGCCGATCCAGATTGGGAAGCGCAAGTTCAAGCACGGGCTGGGCACTCACGCCAACAGCGAGTTGCTTCTGCGCCTGCCGCCGGACGCGAAAGAGTTCAGGGCGTTCGTCGGGTTAGACAACAACCCTGACACCGAGGGAGTGCGCGGCTCGGTCCAGTTCAACGTTGAGTTAGACGGCCGGAGTGTTTTCCGGACACCCGTCCTTCGAGGCACCAATGCCCCGGTGCCGGTCAAGATCAATCTGCCCCCTGGAACACGGCAACTTGTCCTCAAGGTGGAAGCGACCGCTGATGGCTCGAGCCACGACCAGGCTGACTGGGCCGATGCCTGTGTCATCACGGGCGATGGGGTAGTCCATTGGGCGGATGCGGGCAGCCAGCCTTTCCTCCGCTCGACGCGGCCATTCTCGTTCCGTTATGGGAAGGCGGGCGCAACCACGGTCCTGAATAGCTGGCAGCGCACAATCGAAACGAAAGAAACCCCAAACCGAATTATTCACCAGCGAAGCTGGACCGATCCCAACACCAGCCTGCGCGTGAGCGCCACCGCCATGGTCTTCAAGCGCTACCCGGCTGTCGAGTGGATGCTGGAGTTCGAGAATCTGGGCACGGAGGACACGCCCTTGCTCGACCAGGTTCATGCCTTCGACACCCAACTGATTACCGGCTACCACCGCAAGCCGGTCAAATTGCACCGGTTGAACGGCGATGTCGGCGGCGAGCGTTCTTTCCTGCCGATCGAGACGGAGATTGAGCCCGGCCAGAGCGTTGTGCTGACGCCGGAAGGCGGACGTTCCTCCAGCGGCGCGTTTCCATTCTTTAATGTTCAGTACGGCGACGAAGGCCTGATCACTGCCATAGGCTGGTCGGGTCAATGGCGTGCCGTCCTGGACCGCGCGGCGGCCGGGCCAACCAACCTGCGTATTGGCTTGGAGAGGCTCTCCCTCGTGCTGCGTCCCGGTGAGAAGATTCGCACCCCGCGCATCCTCATCCTGGCATGGCAGGGCGACCGTTTGGAAGCGCACAATCGCTTCCGCCGCCTGATGTTGTTCGAGTATACCCCTAAGCTGAACGGACGGCCGCTGGCCATGCCGGTCGCGCTCCAATGCTTCGACCGGTACGCCAGTACGCGCCCTGATTGGGGGACGGAAGCTGGCCAGCTTCAAGCCGCTCGGGCCGCTTACAACGTCGGCTGCGACATGCACTGGCTCGATGCTGCGTGGTTCGAGGGCGGCTTCCCCAACGGCGTAGGCAACTGGTTCTACCCGTCCCAGCGGTTCCCCAATGGCCTGAAGCCCGTGAGTGAAGCCTGCCACCAGTTGGGCCTCAAATTCATGGTCTGGTTTGAGCCTGAGCGCGTCGCGCCCAGGAGCCAAATCGCCCGCGACCACCCTGAATTCGTGTTTGGCGGCGACAAGGGCGGTCTGTTCAAGCTCGGTGATCCCGCCGCCCGCCGCTGGCTTGCGGACTTGCTGTCACGGCGCATCACTGAGTTCGGCATGGACGCTTACCGCAATGATTTCAACATTGACCCGCTCAGCTTCTGGCGCCAGGCCGACGCCACCAACCGCCTGGGCCTGACGGAAATCCGTTACGTGGAAGGCCTGTACGCGCTTTGGGACGAGTTGCTGGCCAAGCACCCCGGGCTGTTTATTGACAATTGCGCCAGCGGCGGGCGGAGGATTGACCTCGAAACCTGCCGCCGCTCTGTGCCGCTCTGGCACAGCGACACCGGCTGTTCCCCCGGCCACGCCGACTGGAACCAAACCCATGTTTACGGCCTGAGCCTTTACGTGCCCTTGTTTGGCGCGTGCGCCTGGACCACCGACGCTTACGACCTGCGCAGCTCGGCGACCGCCGGGGTCATCTGCCAGTTCCCCGTCCTGGACGAGACGTTCTCCATCAAGGCCGCCCGCACCGCGCTCGCCGAGGTCAAACTGAATCAGGAATTCTGGTATGGCGATTTCTACCCGCTCACTCCATGCGCGCTCGGTCCGACCGCGCTGCTTGCCTGGCAACTTCATCGCAGCGACCTTAACGCGGGTATTGTGCAAGCCTTCCGCCGCGATGAGTGCCCTTACCCCGTGCTCCAGACCGGCCTGAGGGGCGTGAATCCAGAGGTATCCTATCACCTCGATATCTTTGAGGAAGGCCGCGCGAACCAGACGCGCACGCTCACCGGCCGGCAGCTCATGAACAATGTCGAGCTGCGCATGATGAAACGCGGCACCAGCTTGCTCGTGCGCTACAGGCCGCAGTCGTAGCCGCAGGCAGGATGCCCCCCGCTGGTTGAAGCCCGAAAACCTGTTTGCGAATTGGGCGGACTTCTTTAAGCTCCGGCCTCTTATGACGCCCGATCAAAGGTTCTTATGAAGATCGCCCTGTTTGGCATTGCGGAGATCAAGCTCGGCAAGCATAACCTCAAAGACCCCCGGCTCGACGAGGCCCACACGCTGGTCGAAGCCGACAAGAAGACACACGCGCAGGCCGACGTGATCGGCGACGACCAATTGCTGGATGCCGACGCCATCCTCACCAGCGGCGACGCAAAGGCGGATCTGATCCTAAAGGACCTCGAATTTGTGGAGACACGCCTGGGCCGTGACCCTCATCCGGCGGAGCGGGCGGCGCTGGAGCGGATTAAAGGGTTGCTCGAAAGCGAGCGGTTCCTGTTTAACGCGGGCGTGAGCGCGGAGGACCTGCAGGCGGTGGCGGCGCACAGTTTCTACACCACCAAGCCGATTACTGTTGCGGCGGCCGGGGACTTGCAGAACCCCGAAGCGCTGCTGCTGCGCGCGTTTGCGGAAGCGGGCTATATCTCGTTCCTGACGGTCGGCGGCAAGGAGAATCGCGCGTGGCCGATCCGGAAGGGGACGACCGCCTGGGAAGCGGCGGGCACAATTCACTCGGACATCCAGAAAGGGTTCATCCGCGCGGAGGTCATCAGCTTCGCGGACTTCTCCGCCGCAGGCGGGGAGACGCAGGCCAAACGCGCGGGCAAGCAGCGCTTGGAGCTGAAGACGTATGTCGTGCAGGACTACGACGTGGTGAATTTCCGGTTCAACAAGTGAGATGTCGCGACGGGGCCTCACCTGGCGCGCAGTGCCGCTGGATATCGCGGCCCATTTACCACTTTCCGTCGCTGTGCGGTCTGGTTTAGAGTTGGGATGCTATGGCCGTCCTGTGCCGGTGGATTCTGCTTCTGATTGTGCTGCTTGCCGCGGAGCCGCGGCTTCTGGCGGCGACCCCGGCGGACCGCGCTTTCGACGCGGCGGTAAAGGCTTTCCACGACACGTTTTATGATCGGGCGGAGGCGGAGCTGGCCGATTTCCGCCAGAAGCATCCGGCCTCGCCGCGCCTGGCGGAAGCGATCTTGCTCCAGGCGCAGGCCCGGCTCCAATTGTCGAATTACGCCGGTGCGATCGAGCTGCTTTCGGCGCACCAGAATGCCGCCGGAACGAATGCCGACCAGTATCTCTTCTGGATCGCCGAGGCCCGCGCCCGCAATGGAGAATGGCGCACAGCCGGGGTTGACTTTGCGAAGGTAGTCAAGGAGTACCCGAACTCGGCCCGGCGTCTGGAAGCCGTCATCGGCGAGGCGTCGGCGCGAGCGGCGCTGGCTCGCATGGAGCCCGCGGAATGGCCGAAGGTGATCGAGCTGTTGCAGGCGACGAACGGGACCTTCCAGGCCGCGGTGCGCGCCCAGGCGGACGCCGAGCAGTTAGCGCAGGGCTGGTTGTTGCTGGCCGAAGCGCAGTTGGCGACCAAGGCTTACCGCTCCGCCGAGGCAATTATACAACCGCTGGCCAAGCGATTGCTCAAGCCGTTACTGGCCTGGCAGTGGCAATACCTGCTTTGCCGCATCCAACAGGCGGACGGGCGGCCCGAGGCGGCGCTGCAAGGCACGACGAATCTCCTGGCGATGGCTGCCGACACGGGGCAAAGCAACCTGCAAGCCGAGAGCGCCGCATTTCAGGGCGGCCTGTTTGAAGGCTTGGGCCGGACCAACGAAGCCATTGTCGCCTACCAGCGGAACCTCGCCCAGGGCGTCCCGGCCGAGCGCCAGCGTCAGGCATTGCTGAAGATCACCAGGCTTTACCTGGCGCACGACAACATCCCGGGAGCGACAGAGATGCTGGAGAAATTCCTGGCGCAGTATCCCGAGGCGGCCTCGGCTGACCTGGCATTGCTCACGCTGGGTGAACTGCGATTGCGCCTGCACGATGCCGGCGGGGACAGCCACTTAAACGCCGGCGCCACGACGAATGCGCCGGGTTCAACCAACGGCCTCCAACTGGCCCTGGCCTCGTTCCGCACGCTGGTGAAGAAGTTTCCGAAGAGCCCGCTCTGGGGCAAGGCGCAACTGGACTTGGGATGGTGTTATTGGCAGGAGGGCAAGCTGCCGGAAGCCCAGGCCGCCTTCCAGGCTGCGGTCGAGTGCCTGCCGTTTTCGAATGACCTGGCGGCCGCCTACTACCGGCTGGCGGACACCCAGTTCCGGCAGGCCGATTACGCGGGTGCGATCAAGAACTACCAGGCCATCATCGAGAAGTTTGCCGCGCTGCCCGAGGCCAGGACGAACTTCTTTGAGCGCGCCCTCTGCCAAACGGTACGCGCTGGATTGGCGGCGAACGACCTGGCTACCGCCACCAACGCGCTCCAGAGAGTTCGGGTCTGGTACCCGGACAGCCCGGATACCGCCCGCGCTGTGCTGCTGGCGGGGCAGGAAGTCAGCCGCCAGGGCGGCCCGGCGGTAGCGCGCCGGATGCTGCTGGAGTTCGCCCAGAGTGCGCCGCACACGCCGCTGCTGGCGGAGGTGCAATTGGCATTGGCGGCTACCTACGAGCAGGAGAAGAAATGGGCGGAGGCCATCGCGCAATACGACGGCTGGCTGGCCGGGTTCACAAACCACGCGGCCCGGCCGCGCGCGGAGTATTACCGCGCTTGGGCCAACTTCCAAGCTGGGCGCGAGACAAATGCCTTGGCGTGCTTCACCAATCTCGTTGCTCAGTTCCCGACCAGCGAGTTCGCCCCGCTGGCGCAATGGTGGGTGGCGGACTACTATTTTCGCGCCGGCCCCCCGGCGGAGGCGGAGATGAATTATAAGCTGCTGTTTCAGAACACGAATTGGCCGCCGTCCGAGCTGACCTATGAGGCGCAACTGATGGCCGGGCGCGCCGCTGTGGCCCGGCAGGGCTGGGGTGATGCGAGGTACTACTTCACAAATCTTTACAACAACCTCAACGGCCCGAGTCTGGACCTGCGGCTGCAGGCCTTGTTCGAGCATGGCCAGGCCTTGATGCGCGTGGTGGACCCGTCGGAAACCAACAAGCTCGCGAATTGCGAAGAGGCCACGCGCGCTTTCGGCCGCATTTGCGATGACTACCCGACCAACCGGCTAGCGGTTCGTGCCTGGGCCGAACGGGCCAACTGCTACATGCAATGGGCGCTGGCGCGACAGCAATACGACTCCCTCACCAATGCGCTCAACGCATTCCAGCGGGTAATTGATTCGCCCCAAGCCGACGTGCCTGCCCGCAGCCAGGCCAAGGTTGGGCAGGCCATTGTGCTGGGGAAGTGGGCTGAGCAAAAGGGCGGTGAAGCGCGCGTCATGTTGCTCAAGCAGGCCCTCAGCAATTGCGTGGATGTGGTTTACGGCAACATTCTGAAAGACGAGGAAGTGCCCGACCAGTTCTGGACGAGGGAAGCCGGCATTGAGGCGTTTAACCTGGCCGAAGCCATGCAGGCCTGGTCGCAAGCCGCGGGCATTTATCGCCGGCTGACGAACACGGTGTGGCCGCAGTTGCCCGCTTCGCTGGAGAAGCGGGCGTTCAAGGCGCTCGAGCACTTGGAGCGCGAGAAGGCAAGTCTCTGAGACTGTCGTTCTATTTGCCTGCGTAGCGCCAGACCCAGTCGTTTTTGTCCAGGACCGGGTTGCCGTTCTTCGTTTGTTCCACGACGCCGCCATCGTCGGATTCATTCCAACCGACCGAGTAGAGGACGAACTGGCCGTCGTCGGTGCGGCGGTATTTCAGCGGCCCGCCGTTAATAATGTCGTGGGGGAGCGTCTCAATCAACCTCGGCACGAGGCCGTCGAGGGCTTCAGGAAACGAACCATTTGCCAGGCGGCTGCGCTCCAGCGCGCAGGCGACGCGGGCCAGGTCGCTGGAAATTTGGCCGCGCGCGAATCGTTGCGCGCAGCCTGCAACGGCAGGCAGGAATAGTCGCGAGACCGCGTCGTAAGGCCGCGGACGCTGCGCCTCCAGCGCGGCCTGCGCCTTTTGGACCGGGCCGGGCGGGACGATGCGTCGCTCCCGATCCACCGCCGGCAGCAGGTAGGTTTCAAATTGGCGGCAGACGGAGACTTTGTTTTGATTAAACCAACCAGCCGGGATCAGCCGGAACACTGCCTGGCCGAGAGACCGCTCCCATTCCGATGGCCCTGACGTGTTGTAGTTGCTGATCCCCATTTCATCCAGCCCCTGAATTCCCACTCGGTGGATGTAATCTGCCGCCCAGATGCCGCACGCCCGCTCGCCGCGCATTGCAAACTGGTAATCGGCTAGAAGGTCCAGGCTGGCCAGTTCGTTCTCGATGGCACTCAGGTCGGCTGCTGTCCACTGCCGGTCAGCCAGGCCTTCCCACACTGGCTGCAACGCGAATTGTAGCATTGCCATGCGAACGAGCTGTGCAATCAAGTTTGGTTCGGCCCGGATCACCGCCATTAGCCGAAACGCCAGCCTAAGGTCCTCCAATGCCGTTTGCCGGTCGCCGGCTTTCAATGCGGCGGTTGCATGGAGAGACAGGTATTGGACGGTGCCCCTCAGCCGTGCCAGGTGGGGAAGCAGCATACCGAAGCCGGCCTCGTAGTTGACCCAGAAGCGGGCCTGCGGCCGGGCGGCGGACGCGATCAGGAGCTGGCGGTTTGTCTCAAACCGGCTCAAGGCCAGCAGGACATCCGCTGCGGGAGTCTGCGGCTCTTTGGCACTGGGAAAGTAATTGGTTGGAGGCCCACTAACCGGAGCCGGTTCCGGCAACACACCGTCCGGCAACAAGCCGTATCGCCTGCGGAAAGCCTCATCACGTGATAACATGGCCGCTTCGTCCACTTTGTTGCTGTTGCCGCGGTAATATCCCTGCCACGCCACCAGATTCACGCGCTGGGACACCGCCCAGTTGCCGAGATCGGGATGCCGGTTGCTACCCGGGCCGTAAATGTCAAAAAAGGCTCGGTCGCGGCGATTAGTGTTGCTCCAGACGACCCTACCGTTTGTCTGCACGAAGCGCAGGTCACTCCAGAGCGGTGTTTCAAAGAAGTTTTGACTGTCCGGCACCGGAGGCGGCGTAAAGCTGGCCAAGTCAAATCGCTCGCCTTTGGCCTCACGTGCCTGCTTGAAACTCCGCCAGGCCTGGCGTCCGCGCCAGTTCTCCACCGCATATAACAGGACGACCAGCGTGATGAGGCTGCTCAGAACCAAGAGCTTTCGTGCCAACAGCCACGCGCAGAACCGACGGAAGGGGGGAATCCAGGCCAAAATGAAGGCCGGAACGCTGACCACGAAGCAGACGATGCAACCCAGGGCGACGAAGGCCAACAAGAGAAAGGGACCCGCTAGCGCTGCGCCGACCGCGACCGCGACGAATCCGGCGATGCTCAGCATTGCCAGCCAAAAGAAGAAGTGGCGAGGTTCGGTCCAGGTGGTGTGGAAGAAGTCTCTGAGTTTGTCGTTCATAGTGGTTCTATATGTTCAGGGTTTGTGCGCGGCGTTCGCTGCGCGGGCTAATTGTCGGCGCTTTCGACTTGCCGGTCAGTATTGGCTGGGGCAGAAAGGCCAATTCAGCCAGCAAGAGTCGCTTCTGTTTCACGGCAAAGCGCACTTCGGTGGCGTGCGGCAGTTGCTTGCCAGCCGCCAGTCGCGTTTCGGATTCGCGCGCCGCGAAGTTCAGGGTGAGAATCACCACCCAGACGGCGGTCAGCCCAGCCCAGGCCCCGGGTGAACGCCGCCAGCCGGCCTGCAATTGGTCCCCCAGTGTCGTGACGAAGGCACGCCATAACTCAATCAGGGCAGGGCGGGGCGAGGGGGGGCGCCGGACCGTCGCTGATGCTGCGGCTGCCACCGACCGCTCAATCTGCTCCCACAGGGCTGCAGTTCTCTGCCCCTGGTTCAGGCAGGACTTAACCCGGGCGTCCAGCCTTTCCTGCATGGCGAAGAGACGCGCGCATTTTGTGCAGGACTTCAGATGCTGCTCGATTTCAATTGTGGTTCTGGCGTCCAGCTCCGAGTCCAGGTAGGGGACTTGCAATGATTGGGACTCGTCACATTTCATATCTGGCTCTCCTTCAGTAGGGCGGTTCGTCGCTCAGCTCGTTCGAGGCAAGCCCGCATCTTCTGCCGGGCACGGGCCAGGTTGCCCATGACGCTGCCCAATGGGATGCCCAGGGATTCGCTGATCTCCCGGTAACGCAGATCGCCAATGGCACGGAGCAGCAGCACGGCGCGCTCTGTGTCCGTCAGCGCCTTCAGCCCCGCCGCCAGGGGTGGTTCCAAGGTGTCGTCCAACGCCGTGGCTGATAGGGGCTGGCCTCCGTCTCGGTCCGGCCCACCGGGCAGTGGCAGTTCAGCCAACTCCTCCGGCTCAAGCTGGAACTCGTGGCGGGCAATCCGGGCATGCTTCCGGTTCAGGGCGAAGGCTTCGTGTGTCAGTATCTTGAACATCCAGGCCCGGAAGCTGGCATATTCGTGGTATCTATCGAAGGCCTTAAACGCGCGCAGGACGGCGTTTTGAAGGGCGTCGGGAGCCTCCTGGGGTTCCCAGATCAGCCGCCGACAGTACGTTTCCAATTCGCGCTCGATTGGCTTGAGCAGCGCCAGGAAACGGTCCGCGTCGGATATGGCGGCTTCACGCATAACTATGCTCTATATAGACAAAGCCAAATGCAGCTCGTTTTATTACACGTATTTCGTCGGACTCTGCGCCGGGCTCCAAGTGCTTGCATCCGGCGCCGAAATTTGCGGCACTAATGTCCTATGACAATGCCATCCGCCAGACGCAAGTTCTCGTTTGGAGTGGTGCTCCTGGCAGCAGGCGCATCCAGGCGAATGGGCAAGCCCAAGCTGCTGCTGCCTTGGGGTGGGACTTCCGTCATTGGCCACTTGATCGGGCAATGGCAAGCCCTGGGTGCCGTCCAGGTGGCTGTGGTGTGCGCCACCGGCGACTCGGCCATGGAGGCGGAGTTGGATCGGCTTGGCTTTTCGGCCAAAGACCGGATTCGCAACCCGGCTCCCGAGCGCGGCATGTTGAGTTCGGTCCAATGCGCGGCACGATGGCCAGGATGGGTGAGCACTCTGACTCACTGGGCTATTGTTCTGGGCGACCAGCCGCAAATCCGGCGGGATACTCTGCGGCAGGTGCTTGATTTCAGCGCCGGGCATCCTGCCAGCGTCTGCCAGCCCGCCTGTCGTGGTCATGGGCGTCACCCGGTTATGCTACCCAAGGCCGTGTTCGGGCAGGTGGCCGGTTCGAGGGCGGCGCATCTAAAGGAATTCCTCACCGTTAGCCAACAGGCTGTGGCCCTTTGCGAGCTGGACGATCCCGGGATGGACCTGGACATTGACTGGCCGGAGGACTACCGGAGTGCCCTAAAGCAGGCCGGCTTTTCCCTTTAACTGCACGCATTGCTCTGCTACGTTCCGACTACATTGAAGCGAACTGCCAAATTCTGGCCGGGCGCCGTTGGGGCAAGCCTCAACTTCGCGCTGACCTTGCTCGCCTTGGCTGCGAGAGCGGACCAAACCCCTGAGTTTTGGCAGAGTCAGAGCATCTACCACGTTGTCACGGACCGATTCTTCGACGGCGATTCCTCCAATAACAACGCGGAGGGCAGTTACAATCCCGGCGGCAGCTCTGGCACGTCGGTGCATGGTGGCGATTTCAAGGGCCTGGAACAAAAGCTCGACTATATCAAGTCACTCGGCGCCACCGCGATCTGGATTTCCCCCATCGTGCTTAACGCCAACGGCGAATTTCACGGTTACGCCGGGCGTGACTTCTACCAAGTGGGACCGCATTGGGGCACGCTGGCGGACTTGCAGCAGTTCACGGCCGCCGCCCACGCCCGTGGATTGCTGGTCATTAACGACGTCATCGTCAACCACGGTGGAGACCTGATCGGCAGTTCCGAAGGAAACTACTTCAACAGCTTCAAGACGCCGCCGGCTGGCTACAATCTGCGCCATTGGAGCTCCAAACAATACCCCGCCCCCTTCAACACCAACGCCGCCAATCCAAACCTCACCGATCTGTTTCACAACAACGGCCTTATCCATGACTACGGCAACCAGGACCAGGCTGAACTCGGCGAGCTCAGCGGTTTGGACGATTTCAACACCGAATCGGACTACGTGCGTGCGCGCATGGTGGAGATTTACCGGTACTGGATCGGGCAGGCCGGGTTCGACGGCTTCCGGGTGGATACCGTCAAGCACGTCGAGATGGGCTTTTGGCAAACATGGTGCCCGGCGATACATGCCTGGGCCGCAACCAATGGGAAACCAAACTTCTTCATGTTCGGGGAGATTCTCGACGGCTCGAACGCCAAGTGCGGCTCCTACACCGGCACCCAGGGCGGAGGGCCTTTCAAGCTGGATTCGGTGCTGGATTATCCGCTCTACTTCGCGGTCAACAACGTGTTCGCCACAGCCTCGGGCAGCACCTCGCAGATCGAAAGCCGTTATGCCGCCCTCGCCGCTAACTATGATGCTTCGGCCCGCAACCGCTTGGTGACGTTTCTGGACAATCACGACCAGGAGCGTTTTCTCAGTTCGGGCAAGGCCAACAACAACACGGAGCGGCTCAAGGTCGCCCTGGCTTTTCTCTACACCGCCCGCGGCATTCCTTGCCTGTATTACGGCACGGAGCAGGCCTTCAACGGGGGCAATGATCCTTACGATCGAGAAGACATGTTCGACGGCCAATTCGAGCAAGGCCCCTCGCTGGGCGACAACTTCAACATGGCGCACCCGCTGTTCCAGTGGGTCGCGCGGTTGAACAATTTCCGCCGACTCTATCCTGCGCTGCTCACGGGTTCCCATGTGAACCTTTGGAACGACCCAGACGGTCCGGGGCTGTTTGCCTATGCTCGCCGGCTTGGCACGCAAGAGGTCCTTGTGGTGTTGAACACCGCGACCTCAAGTCAAACACTCCCGGCCCGCTCTACGGTCTATCCGGCGGGCACCACGCTGGTAAATCTGCTCGACACCAACGAGACTACCACCGTGACCGCCGGGCCGCAGACGCCATCCATCTCGGTGCCGGGCATGTCGGCCAAGTTGTTCCTCGCGGAATCGCAGTGGGCCCTGCTCGATCCCGTGGTCACCAGCATCACTCCGGCGCACGATTCTACGGACGCCGCCACGGTTGCGCCCGTTGTCATCCGGTTTAGCCAGCCGATGAGCACCGGCAGCGTTGTGTCCGCGTTCTCGACGCTGCCGGCTGTGAGCGGCGCATTCTCGTGGTCATCAGCCAACGACACCTTGACCTTTACCCCCGCAGGCGCGGGGTTTCCTGCCCAGACCTTCGTTACTGTGCGTCTGGCTGCCACCGCGCAGGGTGCGGAGTCTGGCAAGGCCTTTCACGCCGGCTTCGAGGCCCGCTACAGGACTGGCACCTCGACCTATATTGATCTTACGCCGCCAACGGTTCTGATTCAGACCCCGACTAATGAGAGCTTGGTGGGCGGGAATCTCACAGTTACCGGCACGGCCGCTGACAACTTCGCCGTCCAGAAGGTCGAGGTCCGATTGGACACCAACGCGTGGGTCTTGGCTTCCGGCACCAATACGTGGAGTTGCCTCCTGAGTACTTCCAACTTCCTGAATGGCTCCCATCTCCTTGCCGTGCGCGCGGCAGACTCGTCCGGCAATATCTCGGCTACCAACTCTGTGAACGTCCGGTTCTTGAATGTGCCCGGCGACTACCTCCAGCGCATCAGCGGCGGCAATTCCTCGAACGTTACGGACTGCGCCGGCAATGTCTGGATGCGTGATCAGGCTTATAGCGTTGGCTCCTGCGGACATTTGGGTGGCACGACCGGCGTGCTCGTTAACACGATTAGCGGCGTATGCGCCGCCGCGCAATCGCTTTACCAGCGGGAGCGGTATAGCACATCATCAGAGGGGTTCTACTACCAGTTTGATTGCCCGGTGGGGACCTATGAAGTCACAATGCTTGAAGCCGAGACTTACTGGAGCAGCGCTGGCCAGCGGGTCTTCGACGCCTATATCCAGGGGCGGCAGGTGCTGACTGACTTTGACATTTATGCCACCGCCGGCGGGATGAACTTGCCGTTGACCCTGGTCTTCACCAATGCCGTCACCAACGCCCAGCTAAAAGTGCTGTTCACTCCGGTCGTGGACAACGCTCGCGTCTCCGGTATCCAGGTCCGCAAGCTTGCCGACCTCTACAGCGGCAACGATAGCATTCCCGACTGGTGGCGGCTGGCGTTCTTCGATCACGCGATCGGTCAGGCTGAGGACTTCTCCCGGGCGGGCGATGATGCCGACGGCGATGGTCTGTCCAACCTGGCCGAGTTTGTCGCCGGGACGAACCCGCGGGATGACACCTCCAGCTTCAAGATCACCGGGTTCGTTCAGGCCGCCGGCGAAGCGCAGTTAGCCTGGACCGCACGCGCGGGGAGGACATATCAGTTGCTGCAGAGCGACGGTTTGGGCGAGTCGGCGACCTGGAGCAACTTCGGCGCCGCCCTCGCCGGCGTGGATGGTGTGCTTACACAAGCCGTTGGCGCCGCCACGGGCGCGTCCCGTTTCTTCCGCGTCCAGGTGCGCTGAAGACGGAAGTTACTCCAGCCGTCGAAGGGTGCCCGGCAAGGTTGAGCTTCTGGCTGGCCGGGACCCCCGACAAAGCCGGCTTGCGCAGGTGGAAGTGTGCGGTTTCTCCCACTCATCGCAACGCAGCAGCCAACACAAGATTCAATTCATGGCGGGCGGCACAAAACAAGAGTTGAATTAGCGGGCGATCACCGCGAATAATGTGCGATACGGATTATGAACTTGGATGAAGCACAACGGAGCAATGTGGCGGAGTGGATCAGGCAAGGTCTGAAGCTGTCCGAAATACAGAACCGTCTGGCGGCCGACCTGGGCGTGCGCCTGACCTATATGGAGGTGCGCCTCCTGGTGGACGACTTGAAGTTGACGCCCAAGGACGCAGAGCCGCCCAAGCCTATCGAGTCCGTGCTAACCACACCTGCCGGAACGCCGCCCGCGGGCACGCCTGTCCCGGGGGCGCGGATCGGCCCAGCCGGGTCAAAGGCAGCCCCGCCCGCAGGCGGTCCCGGGAGAGTGTCTTTAGTCGTGGACCAGATCGCCCGTCCCGGCGCGGTGGTAAGCGGCAAGGTCACGTTCAGCGACGGTAACACAGCCGCGTGGCAAATCAACGAACTAGGCCAACTGGCTTTAGCACCCCATCAATCCGGTTACCGGCCGCCGAATTCCGATCTGGAGCAATTCAGAATGGCGCTGGAGGCCGAGTTGAGCAAATTGGGCCTGTAAGCCCGAGCGGCGAATCTCCCTGAATTTGTGCTGGGGCCTTAGAACCAGTATCGCGCCCCGATCCCTGCCGTGTAACGCACTTTCGCGTCTGGTGTCAGATCAAGCACCGGCCCCACTTCGAGGAAGATATCCATCGGGACTTTACCAAAGATATAGGCTACACCGCCTGCGGCTCGGGTGCCAAACAGGTCGTTCTTGTGACTCCGTGCCCTGTAACGGGGGCCGCCGCCGCCGTAGAAGGCCAGCCTGTTCTTATCGAGTTGGACAAGGTCGTCTAAGTGGTAGAGATAGTCGGTGTGGAAGCTGAGATCGTTGTCATCGTAAGAAAGTCCCGCCATCGCATCAACGGCGGACGCGTCCGAGAGCCAGTACTTTAGGCTCACTCCGGTCGGTTCACCCAGCATCAGACCTGCGCCAAACGTCTTGTAGTTTGCCAGCGTTTGCGATTCTTCAGCGTTGAGCGGCGCGGCCTGAATCGCTAGCAACCCAATCAAGACTGTGGAGGGCAGGATAGCCGATTTCATTTCGACGCGAAATGAGCACATTAGATGCCGCGGGACCTCCGCTCCGAAAGGCGCAGGCGGCGCACGCTGTACGCGGCTATGGGGCACACTGTCCCGATTCCAGGCACTCCCAAGGACCGAATACGAACCAGCATGAACGCTCACAACGCATCCGCTTTGGCGGCATGCGAGCCAATCACGCTGCGCCTGATCTGACCATTTGCTTGCCCAAGAGAGGCCAAGCCGGATAGGCTGCAGCCTGCATGAAAGCATTCACCACAATTCTAATCGCATTTCTCACTATGGCGCTGGTTACGAATGCCCGCGCTGCCGACAAATTGCAGCACGTTGTCTGCTTTAAGTTCAAGAGCACCGCCACGGCGCAGGACATCGGCAAAGTCGAGGCGGCGTTCCAAGCGCTGAAAAAGAGCATTCCCCAGATCGCGGCCTTCGAATGGGGCACCAACGTCAGCAAAGAGAAGAAGGATAAGGGCTTCACGCACTGCTTCATCCTGACGTTCAAGAGCCAGGCGGACCTCGACAACTACCTGCCCCACCCCGAGCACAAGGCTTTCGGCAAGCTGGTCGGCCCGCTGCTGGATGACGTGTTTGTCATGGATTTCTGGTCAAAGAAATGACTGCGGCCCGGCCCAACATGAACGCGTATTGCCCGGCGTCTCTTACCCGGCGGCGGTTTCTGGAAGTTTTAGCAGGCGGTTTGGTGCTGGGAGAAACCGCCATTGCCGATGCCGCCAGCCGAGGCCTCGGGGAGCCCGTTTTCCGCACGCGGGGCGTGGTCCTCACGGTCGAGGATTTAACTCTCGCCGATTGGCCAAAGCGGGCGAAGGCGGCGGGGGTAAACACTATTGCGCTACATGCGCCGAGGTCGGCGCGCCTGCTGGCCGATTACATCCGCTCGAAGCCGGGCCGAAAGTTCCTCGCAAGCTGCCGCCGACTCGGCTTGGCCGTGGAGTACGAGCTGCACGCCATGCAGGATTTGCTGCCGCGAGAGTACTTTGACCGCGCTCCCCGGCTTTACCGCATGGACGACAAGGGGAAGCGGGTGCGTGAATGGAACTTGTGCGTTCACTCAGATCCGGCGATGCAAATCGTGGCCGACAACGCCGTCGCCCTGGCGCAGACGCTTCGCCCCACCACCGGCCGCTACTTCTACTGGGGCGACGATGGTTGCCCGTGGTGCCGCTGTCCGGAATGTGTCGGCCTGAGCGATAGCGACCAGGCGCTCCTCGTCGAGAATCGCATTCTGGAGGCTCTCCGCAAAGTGGATGCCAAGGCCCAGGTCGCTCACCTTGCGTATCACAACACGCTACCTCCTCCCAGGCAGGTTAAACCTGCGTCGGGGATCTTCCTCGAATTCGCCCCCATCCATCGCCGCTATGACGTGCCGTTCGAGCGGGCCGACGACCCCAAAACCCGGGAGCAGTTCGAAATGCTGGACGCCAACCTAGAGGTGTTTGGCGCGGCGAGCGCGCAATGCCTCGAATACTGGCTCGATGCCTCGTTGTTCTCCAAGTGGAAGAAGCCCGCCATCAGAGTGCCGTTTGATCCGCAAGTGCTGTCTGCCGATCTGGACACCTACGGCCGCCGCGGCATACGGCACGTGACCACTTTCGCCGTCTATATTGACAGCGATTACGTCGCGCGTCATGGCGAGCCGCCGCTCAAGCAATACGGTCAACAACTTTGTCAATGGACACTCCAGAAATGAAACTTGCTGAACTGCTGCGTGGTTCGAGGAAGATGCTGCTCTTCACCGGCGCGGGCATCTCCACCGGCAGCGGCATTCCCGATTTTCGCGGGCCGGATGGGGTTTGGAAACGCCGCCAGCCGGTTTACTACCATGATTTCATGCGCTCGGAAGCGGCGCGCATCGAGCACTGGGATTTCAAGCTGGAGGGATGGGAGGCCTTTCGGGACGCGCGCCCGAACGCCACGCACGAAGCCATCGCGCGCCTTGATCGGGCGGGCAAGGTGCAGGCGGTGGTGACGCAGAATATAGACGACCTGCACGCGCGGGCCGGCACGACCGCGGAGCGGTTGATCGAACTGCACGGCACGAACCGCCTCGTCGAATGCCAAACCTGCGGTCGGCGCTCGGACCCCGCGGCGCACTTCGAGTATTTCCGCAAGACGCACCTCCCGCCGGTCTGCGAATGCGGCGGCTTCCTCAAACCAGCCACCATCAGCTTTGGCCAGAACCTGCGCAACGAAGACCTGGACCGGGCGGAAGCTGCCGCCAGGGCTGCCGACTTGGTGGTGGCGCTGGGTTCGACGCTGTCGGTTCATCCTGCCGCGGACATTCCGTTGGTGGCGGCCAACCGGGGCATGCCATATGTCATCATCAATCGCGGCCCGACCGACCACGATGAGTTGCCGGAGGTCACCCTGCGTCTGGAAGGAGATGTGGGGGAAATTCTACCGCCGGCAGTAACAGAGGCACTGGCTTAATATAACGTGGTGCGCGTTCTCTTGGGAGATCAACTTCACCGCCATCGGCCACGTTTGCTTGAAGCCGAGAGCTTGATGCAACGTTGGGTCCATGGCCTGGACCAGACTTATGACTGGCCATTCCACCGCACGGCTAGTTAGAAATCCCAGCCCTTTCGAGGTTTGCGGCGGATGAACTGTGCCGCTTCGGGGGCGTTCTTTGCGAGCATGTTGGGCCCGTCCCACTCGATCTTCCTGCCGGCACGCAGAGCAACGCAGCCCAGCAGAATAATCTCAGTCAGGTAAGCCGCAATTTCGAAGTCCGAATAACCGGGCGGCCCGCCCTTGCAGGCGGCAATCCACTCCAGGTGATGGCGCTGGTCCGCGGTGCCTTGGAACGGGTTGCGCGGGATGGTCTGCGGGATATTCTTCACCGCCTGGTGGGTCTTGCCATCGGTCAGTTCCTTTTCCCCCTTTAACTTGAGGAAGAACTGGGCGCCGTAGTCGTCGGGCGAGAAGAGCTTGCCGTTGTCGCCGACGAGCAGACACCCGCTGCCCGGGATCTTGTCCATCATCTCCTGGACATCCGCGACGACTTCCATAGGGGGTTTGTTGCTGCCGTCGTGATCGTAGGGATGGTCAGGCTTGGGGTCGCCGCCGTCATACCACCAAAAGGTGACCGGCGGTTGGTCGCCGCGGGAGGGGAACTGGAAGCGGATGGTGGACTTGAGCGGGTAACTCTCCCGGTTGATGGCTGAGGAGGTTGCTTCAACCTCCGTCGGATAACCCAGGTTCAACGCGCGGAAAGGCATGTTCGCCGTATGGCATGCCATGTCGCCCAGTGCGCCGGTGCCGAAGTCCTGCCAGCCACGCCACGCAAACGGATGGTAGATCGAGCCCCGCCGGCGCCGCCCGCCGCTCATCGGCTTCTCGGGCCATTCGGCCTTGTAAGGGCGCAGGGGAGCCGGCCCAAGCCAGCCGTCCCAATCGAGTCTGTCAGGCACGGGATCAGACCCCGGAGGCTGATCCATGCCTTGCGGCCAGATTGGCCGGTTGGTCCACACATGGACCTCCCGCACCGGCCCGATGAGGCCGGCCTGAATGATCTCGACGGTGCGCCGCAAACCGTCTTCGGCGCTGCCTTGGTTGCCCATTTGGGTGCGGACATTGCATTGCTTGGCCAGCTTGCGGAGCAGGCGCGCTTCGTAGATCGTCTGCGTCAGCGGTTTCTGGCAGTAGACGTGCTTGCCCAGGCGCATGGCCGTTGCGGCGGCGATGGCGTGCGTGTGGTCGGGCGTGGACACGACGACCGCATCGAGCGATTTCTCCTGGTCGAGCATCTTGCGCCAATCCTGATAGATTTTGGCGTTCGGATACTTGGCGCGCCGGGCGGCGGTTGCCCTTTCGTCCACATCGCACAGCGCGACAATGTTCTCCCCCGCGCAACACTCTGTGTCGCTGGCGCCCTTTCCGCCGGCGCCGATGACCCCTATGTTCAGTTTGTCAGTGGCTGAGAGCCGGCGGGGCCGGGGCGCGCTGCAACCCGTCAGGGTGGTGGCGCTCGCGGCGAGCGCGGAATAATAAAGAAATTGCCGCCGGGTTATGCCGTGAAGCAGAGCAGGTCGCATAGTTGACATGGTATTGCTACTACGCGGAGTCTCGCGCGCAGACAAGCAGAATATAGAGCGCGGGGCTCTTGGGAGGAAGGTGAACTTGCCCGCGCAGCTTGAGCTTGGCTTGCTGTCTTGCTGCCGCAAACCCCTATTCTTGGGCCGAATAGCCGCCCCGGTGCGACAACGTTGTGACACCCGTTATACCCCGGTGTGGTTCCCATGGGGCCCGACCCCCATGGGAACCACACCGGGATCCCGCCGGATTGGCACCGTCCCAATGCCGTAGTTAGCTTGGGCGATGGGTGGTTCAGGCCAGGGGGGTGGGGGGAGCCAGTAGTTGGGACGGCCGGGGGTGGACTTGGCTGGATACACCCGACTTCTGGCGCAGGTCTTGAGCCGCCCTGCCCGGTGAGATCAGGCTAGCCGATACTGGTCAGGTTGGATTCGCTAAATCACGCGGTTGGAGTCGTGGGCTTGGGGAGACATACACCCGTTCCCAAGCAGGTGCTATTGCGCAAACTCAGAGTCCGGGACTTCCCTGACGGAGGGGGGCACGCTGAAGAATTCGTGTGACTGAAAGCCGAACACCTGTGCCACCAAATTGCTGGGGAAGGTTTCGCACTTGTTGCGGTAGGCGCGCACGTTCCCGTTGTAGAACCTGCGGGCGGCCTGAATGCGGTTTTCAGTCGTAATCAACTCCTGCTGCAGCTTGAGGAAGTGCTGGTCGGCCTTGAGCTGGGGGTAGCTTTCCACCAGCACCAGCAAGTGTTTCAAGGCGTCCACGAGCTGGACCTCGTCTTTAGCCTGGTCGCCGGGCGAGCCGTGGTTGGACACGCAGCGCGCGCGCAGCTCCGTGACCCGTTCCAGCACCTCTTTCTCGTGCGCGGCATAGCCTTTGACCGTGGCGACCAGGTTGGGGATCAGGTCGTAGCGGCGGTTGAGTTCGGTGTCCACGTTGCTCCAGGACTCGCTGATGTAGTTGCGCAGGCTGACCAGCCAGTTGTATTGCACGATGACCCAGACCACCGGCAACAACACGATCAGGAACAACATGATCAACGCCGCCATCATCAGGTCTTGGTAAACAAATAATCGGGCAGGCGCAACCGAATCTCGAGCAGCCGCTGGAGGTTGCCTTCGATCTGCGCGGCGGAGAGGCGCTTATCGAACGCCAGCGCCAGGGCAGAGTCTTCGATTTCAAGGCTCAGGTCGCGGTTGGCCAACAGGTATTCCATCATCTGCGCGTTGCAGACGTCATAAGCAAACTTCCGGTCCTTGGACCGCACGCAGAACTCGTGCGAGAACTCTGCCGACTCGAAGTCAATGTCGTCATATCCGAGCGCCTGGGCGAATTTGGAAAGCAAGCCTTCGCGCGTGACCTTCAGCTCCGGAAAACTCACCGGCAGAAGCAGGATAAAGAACGAGAAGTAGTGATGGTGCGTGCGCCGATGGCCCTTCGAATCGGTGGAGTGCGTCTCGTAGTGGTAATCGAACACCAGCACCTGGTTCTGCCGGTAGCCGCCGGAGAGCACATTGAAGGCGTAACGGTTGCTGCCCTGGGCAAGCTTGTTGAGAAAGCCAAAGCGTTTCGCCAGTTCGTAATCATTGCCAGGGCGGAAATCCAGCCCCAGCCGGGTAGCGAATTCGAGCAGCTCCTCGCGCCGCTTCCGCGCGGCAATGGTTGAATAAATGGCCCCGGCGATGACCAGCAGCAAGAACAGGCCGAGGATGAAAATGATGCCGCCAACGCCCATAAGCCGCGTGTTCCCGCTGGCTCAAGGCTGGCTGCCGCCGCCTCCCGGTCCCGCATACTTGTCCACCAACGGCCGGAGGACCGAGGCCCAGAGTTCGTAACCTTGCTCATTGAGATGAAGCATGTCTTTGACGCACAAATCTGCCCGTGGCTTGCCCTCGGCGGTCAACATTGGTGTGAACACATCCGCGAAGACCAGCCGCTCATCTGTGCCGCAGTGGTCCCGGATGAGCCGATTGGTTTTCCTGACCTGATCCAGGAATCTCTCCCTCGACGGACACGGCTTGATTGCAATGTAGCCTATCCGCGTGCGCGGCAGCGCCGCATGGATCTTCCCCACAAACGCCTTGAAATCGGCCAGGACTGTCTCCGGCGATTTGCCGCCCGCGATGTCGTTGTCTCCCGCATAAAGCAGGACCAGTCTCGGCCTGTAGGGCGTGACAATCCGGCCCGCGAACGCAACTGAATCCGCCAGTTGAGACCCGCCGAAGCCGCGGTTGATGACTTTGTGTCCCGGGAAGGCCGAAGCGATGTTCGTCCAACGTCGGATGCTGGAACTGCCGATAAACAGCACCCCATCCTTTGGTGGTGGATTTGTTCGATCAGCCGCCTCGAAGTCGCCGATCGCTTTCGCCCAACGCACCTCCGGCGGTTGCTTGCCAGCCGGGGTGGTTTGAGCGAACAGACCGCAGCTCAGGCTGGCCCACATTGCCAGGGCCAGCCACGTGCTTGACCAAACAAAACGCGTGCGCATCAGCCGATATTGCGAAGCCAGGCCGCTCTCGTCAAAGGTCTTGTTGATGCCCGCAACTACGGGCTTTTGCTTTCCCTTGCTTTCCTCCATCTTGCTGGCGTGGAACCGTGGTTGGCAGATGAGATTCATCGCGTGGTCATGCCCGCTCTGGCGGAGGACATAGGCAGCGGAGATGTGACGACGCTGGCGACTGTGCCGGAAACCGCCAAGGCCAAGGCGGCGATGAGAGCGCGCGAGTCGCTGGTGGTGGCAGGCTTGGCCCTGGCCGAAGGCGCATTTCAAGCGTTGTCTGCTTCGGTGAAGATTGCCCGCCTTGCCGAGGACGGCCAGCGGTTGGCGGAAGGCAAGCCTATCCTGGAAATTTCCGGTCCGACCCGTGCTTTGCTCAGTGGCGAACGCGTCGCGCTCAACTTCCTGCAGCGTCTCTGCGGCATTGCCACTTTGACCGCCCAGTTCGTTGAGGCTGTCCGCGGCACCCGGGCGCAGATTCTGGACACGCGCAAGACCACGCCGGGCTGGCGGCGGCTGGAAAAGTACGCGGTCGCGTGCGGTGGCGGGAAGAATCATCGCCTCGGCCTGTTTGATATGGTGCTGATCAAGGACAACCACCTGGCGGCGCTAAGACACGAGTCGCCCAACGCCATTGCCGCCGCGGTCGAGCGAGCGCGGGCCAGGTATCCGCAGCTTAAGGTGGAGGTCGAAGCCGATTCTCTGGAGCAGGTCGAACAAGCCGTTGCCGCGGGCGCCGATATGATTCTGCTGGACAACATGAACCTGGTCCAATTGCGCCTGGCGGTGCAGAAGTGCAAGGACCGCGCGCTGACCGAGGCCAGCGGGGGCGTGACTCTGCCCGGCGTTCGCGCCATCGCTGAAACCGGGGTGGATTTCATCTCAGTTGGGGCGCTGACGCATTCCGCGCGTTCAGTGGATATCGGGCTCGACTTCGAGGTTTGAGCTGCTCTTCCCATGAACCTTGACGCTCGAATCCTGACGGCACTGCGCGCCGCCGAGTACAGCGCTGTCTCCGGCGCGGAGCTGTCCCACGAGCTTGGGGTGAGCCGCGCGGCGATCTGGGCGCGGATCGAGGACTTGCGCTCGCTCGGCTATGACATTGAGGCCAGCCCGCACCGGGGCTACCGGCTGTTGCACGCCCCGGATGTGTTGCACGCCGACGATCTAATCTCGCGTTTGGGCAAGACAAAGGTGATCGGGCGGGACATCCGCGTCTTCCAGGAGACCACGTCCACCAACGACGTGATCGAGAAGCTAGCGCGCGATGGCGTCAAGGAGGGGGTCGTGGTGTTCGCGGAGTCGCAGACGCGGGGCCGGGGACGGCTGGGCCGGAAGTGGATGTCGCCATCGAAGGGCGGCCTGTGGTTTTCGGTGCTGCTGCAGCCTGACCTGCGGCCGCAGGAGGCCACGCGGTTGACCATCGCCTCAGCGACGGCGCTGCGCCGGGCTATCGAGGGGCAGACGGGTTTAAGGGCGAGGATCAAGTGGCCCAACGACATTCTGGTTAACGGGCGCAAGGCGGCGGGCATCCTGACGGAACTGAGCGCCGAGCTGGACCACATCAAGTATGTCATCCTCGGCATTGGCGTGGATGTGAACCTCAGCCCGTCCGACTTTCCGCCCGAGTTGCGCAAGGTGGCAACGTCGCTGAAGGCCGAGCTGGGCAAGGCGGTTTCGCGGCCGGACCTGGCGGTGGCGATCCTGCGCGAGTTGGATCGCGATTACGCGCGGGTGGGATCGAGCGAATTCGGGGCGCTGGCGGACGAGTGGGAGGAGCACGGCACGACCATCGGCCACGAAGTGGTTATTAGTATGGGCGAACGTCGGATGCGCGGTCGTGCGGAGGCTCTGGGCGAGGACGGCGAGCTGCTGCTGCGCACGGAGCATGGCCGGCTGGAACGCGTGGTGGGGGGAGATGTGAGAGTGGAGAAATGATCCTGCTGTTCGATATCGGGAACACGAACACCCACCTCGGGCTGGCGAATGCCCGGCGCGTGGTGAAACAGGCGGACATGCCGACTGCCGCCTGGTTTCATAACACGGCGCTGAAAGGAGTAGTCAATCTCACCGGCCGCACGTGGATCAAAGGGGCGGTTGTTTGCAGCGTCGTGCCGATGGCCACGCCGCTGGCGCACGAAATGGTGAAGCACATGTGGCACGCGCGGTGCCTGGAGCTGACACCGGAGACACTGCGGGGTGTTGGTATTGATTACCCGCGCCCGCGGACCATCGGGCCGGACCGGCTGGCGAACGCGGTGGCGGCGCGCGCGCGCTTTGGCGCCCCGGTGGTGGTGGTGGATTTCGGGACGGCGGTGACGATCGACGTGGTGAACCGGCGGGGTGACTACGTGGGGGGCGTTATCGCGCCCGGACTGGCGGCGATGACCGATTACCTGCACGAGAAGACAGCGCTGCTGCCGCGCATCCGGATTCGCGACGTCAGGAACCCTATCGGCAAGAGCACCGAGCAGGCGATGCTCGTGGGGGCTGTCTACGGCTACCGGGGGTTGGTGCGGGAACTGATCGCGGAGCTGAAGCGTGGACTCAAGGCGCGTCGGCTGCCGGTGGTGGCCACGGGCGGTTATGCGCGGCTGCTTGCCTCAAAGCTGCCGGAGATCACGCGCGTGGACCCGCTGCTAACGTTGGAAGGACTGCGCTTGGTTTGGGTGGCCCACCATCGCGCGTAGGGCTGACCTGCTGTGCACGGCACGGCCTCATGAAGGCAGCGGCCAAAACCGTTGAATTACAAAGGCGCTTCAGGCATTCTGAGGGTGAATGAATCGTATCGTTGAACGGTTCGCCCGCCTGCGGCAGGAAGGTCAGAAGGGCTTCATCGTTTATATCGGCGCGGGCGACCCGAACCTCGAAGCCACGCGGCGGCTGGCGCTGGCCTTCGATGGCTTGGGGGTGGATGTGCTGGAGTTAGGGGTGCCATTCAGCGACCCGCTCGCGGACGGTTTGGTCAACCAGCTTGCGGCCCAGCGCGGCTTGGAGTCCGGCACCACCCCGCTCAAGGTGCTCGAAACGGTGGCGGCCATCCGGCGGGAGTCGCAGATTCCCATTGTCCTCTACATCTACTTCAACCTTGTCCATCGCTGCGGGGTCGAGCGGTTCATTGCGAATGCAGCGCGGGCGGGGGTGGACGGATTGCTGGTGCTGGATTTGCCGCCGGAGGAGAGCGACGACTACGAAGCGTTCATGCGCCAGGCGGGGCTGTGCAACATCTATCTGGTGGCGCCGACAACGCCGGACGATCGGATGGAGTTGATCGTCAAGCGCGGCACGGGTTTCATATACTACGTTTCGCGCGAGGGCGTTACTGGCATGCAAGAGAAGGTCTCCAATACGATTACGCAGATGACCGCGAAGATCCGAGCGCACACTGACTTGCCTGTTGCCGTCGGCTTCGGCATCTCGACGCCGGAGCAGGCGAGTAGCGTGGCACAGAGCGCCCAGGCGGTGGTTGTGGGCAGCGCCATCGTTGACCAGGTTGCCCAGTGCGGTGCAGCGCCGGAGTTAGTCGAGCGGGTCATCGCTTTCACCAGACGCCTCCTTCAGGCAGTGAAGAAACCATGAACCTCAAACAGTAGGGACGCCGCATTGAGGCATGGCGCGCCTGCAGAAACCAGTGAAATAAGCATGAAAGCCAAACCAAAAACCAACGAACGTTTCGTAATCATCATGGCGGGCGGGCGCGGCGAGCGCTTCTGGCCGGTCAGCCGCGAGAAGCGGCCCAAGCAACTCCTCACGCTACTGGGCGGCCGGTCATTCCTCCAGCAGGCCGTTGATCGCGTGCTGCCACTGGTGCCCATCAAAAACATCCTAATCATCACCAACGAGGTCCAGGCACCCGAGGTGCGCAAACAATTGCCGAAGTTGCCTAAGGAGAATGTCATCGCCGAGCCAATTGGCCGCGATACCTGCGCGGCGGTGACACTAGGGGCCGCGCTGGTTGGAGCGCGCTCGACCACTGGCGTTATGGCGGTGCTTCCGGCCGACCACGTCATTCCTGAGGAAAAGAAGTTCCAACAGGTTCTGGGGGACGCCTTTGACCTTGCGAGCCGTGGGCAGGCCATCATCACCATCGGCATCAAGCCCACCGAACCGGCCACGGGCTACGGGTACATCCGCGTTGGTGAGACTCTGCCGCCGCCGCAGGGGGTGAAGTCCTACAGGACGCCGTTCCACCGCGCCGAGCAGTTTGTGGAGAAACCTCATTTCGACCGGGCGCTCGAATACCTCAACAGCGGCCAATACCGCTGGAACGCGGGCATGTTCATCTGGTCATTCGTCACCATCACCGAGGGCCTGCAAAAGCACCAGCCGGATATGTATCAGGCCTGCCAACGCTGGTTCAAAGTGGGAGCCAACCCCGCCAGGCTGAACAAGGTCCTCGCGAAGGAATATCCGGAGCTGAAACGCATCTCCATTGACTACGCCCTGATGGAGCATGCGCAGAATGTCATTGTAGCCGACGGCGCCTTTGAGTGGGACGACCTTGGCTCCTGGACCGCGCTGGGCCGGCACCTCAAGGCTGACCCGGAGGGCAACTGTGCCGTGGCTGATTTCCTTCACGTTGACGGCGCGCGGAACATCATCTTCGACGCGCGAAGCAAGGAGCGGCGTACGCCAATTGCCGTCGTGGGGCTGCGGGATTCCATCCTGGTGCAGACCGATGACGCCACCCTTCTGGCGCACAAGAGCCAGTCGCAAAAGGTCAAGGAGTTGGTCAAGCGGCTGGCCGCGGACCCAAGGCTCAAGAAGCTGATTTAGCGTGCCCGTGTTCGGGTGACGCTGCGGCAACCGCCTTAAATCGCAGGGACGATTGCCCCGTGTTCGACGAGGGCGGCGGCAGCGCCTGCGGCCTGACCCATCGCCATGCACGAGCCCGGCAAGCGGAGCGCCGAATTGACCAGGCGGTCACTGCTCACGCAACGTCCCGCCACGACCAGGTTGCGGCTGCCCCTCGGAATCAATGCTCCCATCGGGAGGGTGGGGACCACGCCGTCAGCCAGCGGCTTGGGACGAACGCCGTGCTCGTCGTGGAGATCAATCGGATAGAAAGAATACGCGACCGCGTCCCGGAACTGGCGTCCGCTGACGTAATCGTCGTGGTTCACCGTGCTCTTGCCTAGGATTCGATAGGTCTCGCGGGCTTCAGTGCATTCCTCGTCGGCGCAGCCATTGCACGGTCAGATCGGGGAAATCGGTGAAAAGGCCATCTAACTTGGCCTGGACGAAGAGGATTTCAAGCGCGTCGTCCATTGAGTCGGCGAATTTCGGCAGATCATCAGCGCGCAGAGTATAGGGGTGGACGGTTAGCTTTGCCGCGTGGGCGTTCTTGACGAAGTCGGAGACCTGGCAGTCGGCCTTTGACTTGCCTGACACGATCGCGCTGAGCTCCGGGCCAATGCCGTCTGCGAACCGCGCCAGCTCTGCCATGCCCGCGGGCGTGAACCAGGCTTCCCGATTGCTGCCGTCCGGATTCTTCCTGTTCGCTTGCAGCAGCAGGAGAAGGTGCCCTTCCCAGGCCAACTCGGTCCGAATCCGTTTGACCTCGTCGGCCTCGAAGCACTGAATCCAGCATGGATCTTGTTTGGTCGCGTACCCGTACCGCCGCAGGATCGGGAGCACGATGCGGCTAATGTCGTGACCTTCTTTGCGATGCCAGGCGGCTTGCTTGATCTCGGGATAAATACCCGCCACGCGGCCGCAGGTCATGTTGAGCCCCTGGATCAGCTGCAGTTCCTCCTCCAGCGTCGAAATCTGAAATGACGAGCGGTTCATGGGAAAGCGATTCGGATAGTAGGCCTTGCCAGTCTTGGGATTAAGTCGCTCATTGGCGCGGAGTTGCTTGAGTTCCGCGATGGTGAAATCCAGGGCGTAGTAGCGCCCGTTTTGCCGCTTGCGCTCGGGAAACCGCTGGGCCACGTCGCTGATGTTGTCCAACTGGATATCATGCATCACGATGGGCACGTCATCTTTCGTAAGCACGACATCCTGCTCGATGAAGTCCGCGCCCATTGCGTGGGCCAGCACCTTGGCTTCGAGGGTGTGCTCAGGCAGGTAGCCGCTGGCGCCACGATGCGCGATGACAACGGGCTTGGCGGTTTGAGCGGTCAGGGGCAGGACCAACGCAGACAGAATTGCAACCAGGAAGATGTTCATCATGATGTCAGTGGTTGCGCCATAAAGCAGCCGAAGTGAGGCCCTTCGTCAAGCCCGAAGCCTGGTAACGGCAGGAGTTCTGTGGCTCCGACCGACAGGATGCGATAAGGCAAATAGCATTGGCCTATGATGAGATTCGTCTGGAAGCGATTCACCGGATTGGCCGTGGTGCTGGCTTGCAGTTGCACCGCGCAATCTATCGCCCGCCCCTGAAGCAGCCGTGGCGTTGAGGTTGTTCGAATTATTACAGGGGCCGCTGCCTTCGCATCTACTCCCGCACGACGGCCAGCAGCTTCTGTTTCAACTGGGCCACCAGCTTCTCATGGACCGCGTTGACTTCGGCGTCGGTGAGCGTTCGCTCCGTGTGCCGATAGGTGAAGGCGTAGGCCATGCTCTTTTGCCCCGCGGGAACGTTCTTGCCGCGGAACACGTCGAACAGTTCGGCTGCCTCCAGATTGGCCGGCTTGGCCTGCTTGACGACTTGGAGGATGGTGTCGTAGGTAGTCGCCTCGGGCAGGACCATGGCCACGTCGCGGCGGATGGCTGGGAAGGCCGGTAGAGAGCGAAAGGTCTTGGCGTTGTTACGACGGGCCAGGAGCAGGTCGAGATTCAGTTCGGCGAGCAGGACGGCGTCGCGCAAATCGTACTGCCTGGCCAGCGGGGGCAGCAATTGGCCGAACTCGCCGAGCTGAAATCGGCCGAGGTGAACGGTGGCGGACTCCAGGAAGAGCGCCGTGCTATCCGCCCGGCGGACGTAGTTCATCCCCCGCAGGCCAAACTGCTCCAGGAACTCCTCGATCATGCCCTTCAGGTCGTAGAGATCGAGCTTTGCCTCGCGCTCCCCACCGCTCCAAAAGAGCGAGTTGCGCTGGCCGGTCAAGGCGATGGCCACGCGGCGTTCTTCGCGGCGCTGGCCGGCGGTTTGGGTGAAAACGCGGCCGACTTCGAACAAGGCGGCATCATAGGTCTTGCGGTTGACGTTATGCCGCAGCGCATCGAGGAGGCATGGCAGCAGGCTCGGGCGCAGCACGTTCATGTCGCTGCTCAAGGGATTGGATAGGGCGACCAGGGCTTCGCCCGCCACCAGCTTGCCGGCAGTCTCGGAAATCAGGGTCTGTCCTTGTGTTTCGAACAAGCCCAGGCCCGTCAGGATTCGCCGCGCTTCAGCCAGTTGATCGTGGACGGCGTCGTAGGCGTTGGCGCCGACGGCCCCACGCGGTGGCGTGGCGGGGATCTTGTCCGTGCCGTAGAGACGGGCGACTTCCTCGATGAGGTCAATCTCGCGCTTCAAGTCCACCCGGAATGAGGGTACGCGGAAGGCCGTCGCATGGGGCGTGCGCACCCCCGTGGTCGGAGCGATGCCCGGAGCGGTCTCAACCTCCAAGCCGAGCCGCTGCAAACAGTCAATCTGCCGCTCCACGGGGACCACGACGCCAAGCACGGCGTCCGTCTGGGGGTGACGCAGATTGATTAGCCTGGGGGTAAAGGGCTTGGGGTAGGCATCCACGACGCCCTGCGCCAGCGTGCCGCCCGCGGTTTCCAGGATCAACTGCGCCGCGCGCTGGCTGGCCCAATCACAAATGCCGACGTCGGCCCCGCGCTCGTAGCGATACGAGGATTCGGTGCGCAGGTCGAGCTTCTTGGACGTGGCCCGGATGTTCTGGGGCTTGAAGCAAGCGCTCTCAAGGAGCACATCCACCGTGTTGAGATTGATCTCGCTGTTCTGGCCCCCCATGACGCCCGCCAGCGCGACGGCCTTGGTTTCATCGGCAATCAGGAGCATCTGGCTGGTCAAAGTGCGCTCCTGGCCGTCCAAGGTCATGAACTTCTCGCTCTCGCCGGCGCGGCGGACCACGATGGTGGGGCAGGCCGCTCCGCTCGCAGTGGCCAGTAAATGGTAGTCAAATGCATGCAGCGGCTGGCCTGTTTCGAGCATCACGTAGTTGGTGACGTCCACCACATTGTTGATGCTGCGGACGCCGACTTTCTCCAAGGTGCTTTTCAGCCAATCCGGGCTGCCGGCGATCTTGACGCCAGTAATCACGCGGGCGGTATAACGGGGGCACAATTCGGGATCCTCAATCCGTACCTGCGCCAACTCCTCGACCTGACGGCCGGCTTCGTTGAACTGCACCAGGGGCAGTCTGAGCGGATTCCCAGTCGCAGCGCTTATCTCGCGGGCAATGCCAATTACGCTGTTGAGGTCAGGACGGTTGGGCGTGATTTCCAAGTCATAAACGACGTCACTGCCGGTCCGGCCAAGGTATTCCGCGAACGGCTGGCCGACCCTGGCATCCTCACGCAGGATAAGCAGTCCCTGCACTTCGTCTCCCATCCCGAGTTCCTGCGGCGAGCACATCATGCCGTGCGATTCGACGCCGCGAATCTTGCCAACCTTGATGGTGAAGGGCGCCTCGCCCGGCTTGGCCGGCAGGCTGGCGCCGGGCAGGATGAGCGGCACCTTGTCGCCGGCCTTGAAGTTCTGTGCGCCGCAGACGATCTGGCGCTCGCCCTGGCCATCGTTGACGCGGCAGAGGCTGAGCTTGTCCGCGTTGGGGTGCTTGTCCCTGGTGATGACCTGCGCGACAACAATGCCTTCGAACTCGCCCCCGAGCTTCTGGACGGTTTCGACTTCCAGGCCAAGCATGGTGAGCCGCTCGGCCAGTTCGGCTGGCGACCAGTCGAACTCCACGTATTGTTTGAGCCAGTTAAAGGTAACTTTCATGGCGGTCAGAACTGCCGGAGAAATCGCAGGTCATTCTCGTAAAAGAGGCGGATGTCGTTGATGCCGTAGCGGATCATGGCGATGCGCTCGATGCCGAAGCCGAAGGCCCAGCCGGTCCAGGCTTCCGAGTCGTAGCCGACGTTCTCCAGGACCTGCGGATGCACCATGCCGCAGCCGGCGATCTCCAGCCATTCCTTGCCCATCCGGCGCGTCACCTGGCTGCTGAAATCAATCTCGAAGCTCGGCTCGGTGTAGCTGAAGTAGTGAGGCCGAAAGCGAATGCGCGTCTCCTCGCCCATCAATTCCTTGAACACAAACTCGACCGTGCCCTTAAGGTCGCCCACGGTTACGTTGCGGTCCACGTAAAGCCCCTCCACCTGGTGAAACGTGGGGTTGTGCGTGGCGTCGGCGTTGTCCCGGCGATAGCAGCGCCCCGGCACGATGATGCGCACCGGCGGCTGCTGCTTCTCCATAACCCGGATTTGGACCGAAGAAGTGTGGGTGCGGAGGAGCAGGGGAGGCGTTCCGCCCGGCTCCGGCTTCAGATAGAAGGTGTCTTGTGTATCCCGCGCCGGGTGATCTGCCGGCGTGTTCAAGGCGTCGAAGCAGTGGTAATCGTCCTCCACCTCGGGACCGTCGGCCACGACGAACCCGATCTTGCGGAAGCTGCGCACAATGTCCTCGGTAACTTGCGTCAGCGGGTGGAGCTTTCCGAGCACGCGGCGGCGGCCTGGCAAGGTGAAATCAGTCGGCTCCTGAGGCAGCGCCGCCTTGAGTTCCAGTTCGCCGCGGCGCTGGGCCAGCGCGGCCTCGACCTCGACTTTGGCGCTATTGATGGCTTTGCCGGCGGCAGGCTTCTCCTCTTTGGGCAGGCCGCCCAGTTGTTTCATCAGGGCGGTGAACTTGCCGTTCGAGCCAAGGCAGTTGACGCGCGCCAGCTCCAACGCCGCCAGGTTAGGCGCGCTGCGCAGCTCGGCGAGCGTCGCCTGTTTCAGAGGTTCGATTTGGTCCAGGAATCCAGCCATAAATCATCTTCCACCACCCGGTGGCCGAAATGCAAACGGGCGAACCAGTTCAGGTCGCCCGTTCGCCCATTGGCGATTGGAAATCGGCCGTCCGAAATATCAAGCCTTGGCGGCCTTAGTCTTCAGGGCGTCTTGGGCGACTTTGACTAGCTCGCTAAACGCCGCGGCGTCCGTCGCCGCGAGGTCTGCGAGAATCTTGCGGTCGAGGGCGACCTTGGCGGCCTTCAAGCCTTCCATGAAGCGGCTATAGGTCGTGCCGGCGGCGCGGGCGGCAGAATTGATGCGGATTTGCCACAGCGCGCGGAAATTGCGCTTCTTGGTTTTCCGGTCACGGTAGGCGTAAACGCGGCCATGGTCAACGGCATCAGAGGCGTAGCGATAAAGCCGGGAGCGGCGCATCCGGAAGCCTTTGGCGGCGCGGATCATCCGGGTGCGGCGTTTGCGGGAAGCTGGGGCGTTGGTAACGCGCATGGTCTAGTAAGTAATTGATGGTGGAGCGGGGATGGCGGTTCAGTGGCTGAACATCAGGTTCTGCTTTATGCGATACTCATCGGTCGGGTGAACCGCGGCGGGCCCGCGGAGGCCACGGCGGCGCTTGGGGCCCTTGGACTGGCACAAGTGCCGCCGGCCGGCACTGTGGCGCACCACTTTCCCGCCGGCCGTGATCTTGAACCGCTTGGCCACGGACTTCTTGGTTTTGACACCTTTTGGACGTCGCATAAGTCTTTAGCTTTCTTTCAAAAGAGCGCGCAATATAGGCAGCGGGTTACGGACAGGCAAGCGTTAATTTTGGTTCATCTGGGATTTCCGGGATGTTCCAGCGGTGGGTTTCACCCGGATATCCCTGATGACCGTGGCGCAGTTAATACAAGGTCCGCATTGCTCCCCTCCTGGAACTGGATAGGCCTTCCGAAACTCCAACCCCTGCACTGTCGATATTTTGGACAATGTTGCTGCCTGCCAGTCCTTTCCAGTTCCCGCTGACCCCAGCACCGTTGGCTTGACGTTACGGTGACGGGATGATGGTGCCCCGGTGTGTATCCCATGGGGAGCGCTCCCCATGGGATACACACCGGGGCCTGACCGCACTAACAAGCCATCCCCCAGCCAGCCGCAGGCCAGTGCCAGCGTTCGACCAACCTACCGTCGGCGTCGCCCGCCAGGCGGGGGTGCCCGCAATTAGCGAGTCGAGTGACGTGATACACGCTCCCCCCTGCCGAGAGAAGGGCCGGCTGGCTTCAACTCACCGGCACGAGGCAAACGCGTTCCCCTTTGTCGTTGCGGGTGACGCCTTGGGCGTGGGGGTCAAGGGTCAGGACCCCATCCACCAGGAAGGCGTAGCGATGGTGCCCATGCTTCAATTCGACCGTGAGCAGCCACGAACGGTCGGGCATCTGTTTCATCGGCAGCGAGGCGGGGTCCCATTGGTTGAAATCGCCGACCAGGGTAACGGCCTTGGCTTGCGGCGCATGGCAGATGAAGTTAATTGCCCGGAGCGGCTTGTGATAAGCAAATGCACGCATACCTCAGCCCAGCAGGTTTTGCAGAATGGTGAGCGCGGTGTGGCGGATCTGGTTCGAGGTGGCTGCCAGACGCCGGTACTGCTCGATCCAGTCTGGATTGGTCTGGTGGTGCTCACGCCAAACCGCCTTCAGCACCCGCTCAGTCCGCTCGACCTGCTGCATCGCCGAGGCCAGCGATTCCCGCCCTTCGGGCAAGTCCGAGATGTTCCCGACCGAGAAACGGCTGATGCCCCTTTTGTCGAAGACCGCTTCCAGGAGCATCACCACGGTTTGTTCGTAGGGATACCACCGGTGGCGCAACGCCTCCTCCAAAAAACCGTGGCGGATGGCGAGAAACTCGGAGCGGGGCCGCTCGGTGTACCCGCGGATTTCCTGCGCTTCGACCGGGAACCAATTGTAGAGCAAGGCAAACGTGCCGTAAGTGTCAATGAGCTGCTTGGAATCGTTGTGGTCGGTGGCGATTTCGCCAATGCACAAGTCCTGGTCCAGTTCGAGGATGATTTCCGGAAGATCGTGCAGCCGACTCAGGACATGCTGCCCGGTCTTGGTGCCGTAATTGAAGTCCCCGGGGATGAGCCAATACACATCATGTTCCCGGCCCCTTTCAAACGCCGCCCCCAATCCGCAGTACCACATCTGGCAGGTATCCACCGCCCAGACGTCCAGAACGTCCGAGCACCGCGTCAGGGTGTTCCGCCGAAAATCCCGATACGCCTTCTGTCCCTGAAGGGCATAGTGCGTCTTGCGATCCAGCACCGTGATCGGGCGGGCGTAGCGGTCCTTGTCTGTGCTCAAACGCCGGACGAGCCGATACAGGGCCTGCAGGTTGGAGTATTCATCCGGCTGCTGGAATGGGTATATCACGACGGGGTGCACCTTGGGCGTCGGCGTGCGCGATAGTCTCGGTGGGCGCTTCGCCCGGTCTCCCGCTGACATGGTGGCGTTCTTCCTCATAAGCAGTTGGTTCGTTAAACGTCCTGGAAGCGTTACGCGTTGATCCGGATTGGTGCTCGGTTGGTCTCTGCTGAAGAACACTATTCCGGCAACGCTGCTCCGGCTGCAGCCAAAGTGCCCCCGGGCGGCTTGGCAAGCAACAGCAAAAGGCGTCTCCGCTGGTTCCCAGTGGGAGAGCACCCGTGCCGAGGAGGCAGTTGAGGCGATTGACCGCGAAGGCTGGCAGCGAAGACCATCGCGATGCGGCCATCGCAGCGCGGGGTGACCACGAACCACACGAAGAGGGGATACCGCTTGGTGTTTCGTGTAGTGCGTGGTTGTACTGAATCAGTTTCCTTTGGCCGGATCAGAAGCTCAGGAGAAGTTGCCAGATGTACATGTTGCCGAAGCCATCAATGTCTTCCCAGATCTTGCGGATGAGCTCCGGGCTGCCGGTGATCTCGGGCAGGTCCTTGACGCGGTCTTCCCATGAGAAACAGACGCCGGGCCGCACGCGCGGCGCGGGCTGGCCGAGCATGCCGTTGATCTGTTTGCGATCCCCGGCGGTCGAAGGCAGGTCGCAGGGGGGCATCGAAGTCGGCGTCTGGTAACTGCCGGCCGCATAGACGCCGTATTGGCGCGCGGTGTCGGTCATGACGCGCAGGTTCTCGATGCTGGTGTCGTCCTGCATGATGGCGCCGGCGTCCATGATGTAGCCGCCGTCGCGGGCGACTTCGTCAATCACGCGTCGGCAGAAGGCGCGGACTTCGTCCGGCTTCCCATAGCTGAGCAGCACATTGGGAATGCCGCCGCTAAGGGCGAACTTGTCGTGCAGCTTGCGGTGGGCGTGGAAGATGTCGTCCTGGTCGCAGTGGAACACGATGCTGCGGTCGGGCAGCTCGCGGAAGGCGTCGAAGTGATGATGCCACTTGCCTTCGGCGTAGAAGAGAGTCTGGTGGCCGTTCTTCCAGAACTCCTCGATGATCGGCCTGAGCGTGGGCCAGTTGTGCGAGGCGAAGGTCTTCGGGCTGATGAACGGCACGCAGCCGCGGTGCATCCAGAAGCCGATGGGGACTTGCTTTCCCGGGTCGGCGGTGGTCAGTCCCACGTGGCAGAGGTGAGGCATGAGCGCTTCGCAGGCTTGGCGGACTTTTTGCGGCTGGGTGGCCATGTCCATCGTCAGGCCAACGAAGCCCCGAAGCTTGTCGCTGAGAATGTCAAACGGCGCCTTGAAGATACCGGAGATGGCGGAGGCGGTGCCGCACTCGGAGCGCATCCGCGCGACCTGGGGCCCGAAGGCGTAAAAGTAGGAAAGCATGGCCATCGCGCCCTTCACAAACGATAGGTTATTCCGGTAAGTGGCGGGCTGGCCGATCTTGCTGACCTCGGTGGATACGCGCGGGAGCCAGACGTTGTATAGAAAGGCGGTGGGATCGGCGATGAGCGCATCGTATTCATCGGCGCGCATCCAAGCCTGGTCTTCGGGCGGTTCGATGTAGTTGAAACCCGTCGTGTGGGGAATGTTGATGCCGGGGATGCCGTAATAGCGCAGCCCCACCGCCTGCGCCAGCCCCGTCCAGACATAGACCATGTTCGGCACGATTGCTTCCCAGCCGAAATCCTTGGCAGTCTTGATGGCCGCTTCGAAGGCCTTGTTGTAGTCGTGCGCGACCTCCTGGCAGGTGTAGCCGGCGTACTTGGCGGTGAACTCGGCGACAAAGGGTCGAAGCGGGATCATGTCCGGCTTCTCGTTGCGCATGGCCGTGATGTAACGGTTAAGGCGCTGTTGGTAGAGTTGCTCGGTATTCATAAGGCTGCCATGCAGCCTAGCGACCGCGTGCAAATTGACGAGATAATTCCGCTCGCTTTGGTTTGCGGAACCGGGTATATGGGCGCCCGAACGCAATCGGACTCTAACCACGACATTACAATGAACACACGCATTTTAGGTTTGGGACTCGCGCTGGCTTTCTGCGCACAGGCAACGGCTCAACTATCACCTGGCAATTCGCTGGCAGGGCTCGAGCAACTCAAGAATTTCGAGTCCATGCGCGCATCGTCGTGCGACAAGGATTGGCGCAACGGGAACGCGGACGCGCGCCCGATCGAGCCCGGTGGCACGCTCGTGCTGGCGGACCTCAGGGGCCCCGGCATGATCGCGCACTTCTGGAACACCATCGCCCACCAGGCGCCGTTCTATTCGCGGCTGCTGACGCTGCGCATCTACTGGGATGGAGAGAAGAACCCCAGCGTCGAGTGTCCCATCGGGGACTTCTTCGGCATCGGCCACGGGTTGGACAAGTCTTTCGTTTCGCTGCCGATCAAGGTCTCCTCGGACGGCCGCGGGCGAAACTGCTATTGGCCCATGCCCTTCCGCAAATCGGCGCGCATTACCGTTACCAACGAAAGCGATAAGCGCTGCGACGCTTTCTACTACTACCTCGACTGGCAGCAGTATAAGTCGCTGCCGAAGAACACCGTTTACTTCCATGCCATGTACCGCCAGGAGCACCCCTGCGTGATGGGCCGCAACTACCTGCTGGCTGACATCGAGGGCCGCGGCCACTACGTGGGCACCGTGCAGAGCGTTCAGAACGTGTCTTCCGGCTGGTACGGCGAGGGCGACGATTTCTTTTTCATTGATGGGGAGGTCGAGCCGCGCCTGCGCGGGACGGGTACGGAGGACTACTTCTGCGATGGCTGGGGTTTCCGCCCGCATGACGGACCTTACTACGGCGTGCCGCTTTGGGAGGGGTACGCACCCGGCAACCGCGGCTCGGTTTACCGCTTTCATCTTCCCGACCCGGTGCCCTTTAGAAAATCACTGCGCGTGGAGATCGAACACAAAGGCTCACAGGAGTTCCCAGATGGCAAAGGGAGCGGGTTTATTGAGCGCGATGACCTGATGTCCTCAGTGGCGTTCTGGTACCAGACCGAGCCGCACAAGCCTTGGCCTGCGCTGCCGCCCGGGCCGGAGCGGTTGGCCGAGCAAACGATGCAGTTGCTCACGGGCTGGAAGGCGGTGCCAACCGCCAGGCACTCAGATCACCCGATCCAGGTGCAGGATTTGCCGGGCATCTCAAAGGAGGGCAAGCAACTGTTCTTCACCCCGAAGGATGACAAGGGCTGGGTGGAATGTGCGTTTGAACTGAGCAAGGACTTCACGGCGCATCTGTGGGGCAAGTTCATCCACTCCCATGACTACGGCATCTACCGCGTCACCCTCGACGGCAAAGAACTAGCCGTGGTGGACCTTTACAGCGCGGAGACCCGGCGGCAATCGGACCACTGGGGTGTGCACAAGCTCGGCGCCGGCACGCATGTCTTGCGCCTGGAGTGCAGAGGCAAGTCAGACCAATCTACTGGCTACTATCTCGGCTTGGATTCTTTCGCCGCTGTCGTGCCGGCGTACGAGCGGCCGCCGGGCTTCGATTTGCGGAAGATTCAGAAGTAAGGCGTGTCCGGGGGGGGCATACTCAGGCCGGCGGCCGGTCCCGACTGGCGCGCAGGAGGCCCGAGCCTAATCCGTGGTAGGCGGTGAGGAAGTAGACCATCACGAGCCCGACGGCTGCGGTGAGGCCGCCCCAAAACAACGTCCATTGCGTGGTGGACGATTGCGTGCAGACGTTGAACCACCAACCGGTGCCCAGGTAGCCCAGCAGGTTGCCGAAGCCGTTGTTCATCAGCGATAGCAGCGCCTGCGCCCGCGCGCGCCAAGTGGCGGGGACACGCTGGTCGAGATAGATCTGTGCCGTGGTTGTGACCAACGTGTAGGACGCCCCGTGCAGCGCCACGCCGGCAAGGACCCACGTCTTACCGTCCATTGCGCTTAAGGCAAATCGCAACACGCCAAACGCCAGGCCGGCAGCCAGGATCCATTTCACCCGCCACCGCAGCAGCAGCGCGCCGAGGCCGAACATGGCGATGACCTCGGTAATCTGGCCAAGGGTCATCCACGCGGTCGTGTGCACCAGGCCGAGTTGGCGCAAGTGCGGCGGCGCATACGGATAAAAGGCCGCCAGCGGAATGCAGACCAGCGCCGAGGTGATGAAGACGACGCGGTGGTCGCGATTCTTCAGGAGCGTGAGCGCGTCCAGTCCCAGCCGCTCGTACCACGTCAGGTGCGCGGTTGCCGGGGGTACAGCCAACGCGGGCAGGAAGAAGGTGAACCCGGCGACCAGCACCCACAGCACTGCGCCGCTATAACCGGCCAGCGGAGACGTGTCCGCGCCCAAGGCGCTGACCAGCCAGCAGCCGCTCATCCAGCCCAGCGTAGCCATGGCGCGGATAGGGCCAAACTCCCTCTGCGTGTCCACCAGGCGCGCAAAGACGATCGTCGAGGAAATGCTGAACGTCGGCGACGAACAAAGCGCGTGGAGTTGGATCAGCGAGAGCACGAGCCAGGGACTCCAGCCCAGCTTAATCGCTGTGCAGGCCAGCGCCATCGCCGCCGCCGTGGCCAGTGCCAGACCACGGAGGACAATCACGGGCGAAGCCCGCCGATCCGCCATGGCGCCGAAGATCAGCGGCGAAACGAACGCGGCCAGGGCCGTGGTGGCGAACGCAAACGGTTTGATGGCGTGCAGCCCGTGGGCATCGAGCACCGTGCTCAGCGGCACCACCCACATGCCCAGCGAGGCTCCCTGGAGGAAGAACAGCGTCACCAACTCCGCATACTCGGCCTTGCGAATCGTCCTGAGCACCCGCAAAGAACACACAAAAGGCGGGAAAATTCAAGCCCGGCCGGCGGTAGTTCGCGCTCGGCGCGCCCGCAAACCTGAGCCGCATTGAGACTCGGCTCTTCCGATCCGGACGTGGCTGAGTTTCCGCGCTTGGCTTTGGTTCGAACGGGTCTTATCAATTGGGGAATGAAGTTATTGAAGTATTGGATCGGAAAGGCAGCGTGGCTGGGGGCTGTGGTCGTGTCCCTGACGGCGATGCCGCTATGCGCTGCCGCGCTGGAGGCGGAAGGCGCGGCTCCAGCAACAGGAGCGGGAGGACCTAAAGTGTGGCTCACCTTCGGATTAGACCTTTTGCCGGGCTTGAAGCTCAAGGTGATGGGCAATCCTCTGTGGCAGTACCTGGCTTTCCTGATATATGTGCTGCTGGCGTTCTATGTGTCGAAGCTCCTGGACAGGTTAATCCAGGGGCGGTTGAAGAAATGGGCGGCCAAGTCGGAGACCAAGCTGGACGATCTTATCCTGGAATTGCTCAGTGGGCCGGTAAAGGTAATCGCCTTCGTGATATTCCTCTACGTGGGGTTGCGGCTTTTCGCCTGGCCGCAATGGGCCGCCCAGTTTATCTCCAACGGTCTGAAGATCGTTGTGGCGTGCTCGCTGACTTATGTCGCGGTCAAGTTTGTTGATGTCCTGGTCGGTTTTTGGCAGCAGCGCACAGAGGCGACCCACGAAGGAATGGTGGACCACCAACTGTTTCCCATCATTCGGAAGAGCCTGAAGATATTTGTCCTGGTGGTGGCGGTGCTGGTGACGTCCCAAAACCTGGGCATGAATATTACCGGCCTGTTGGCTTCATTGTCGATCGGGGGGCTGGCGGTCGGCCTGGCCGCGCAGGACACGCTGTCCAATTTGTTCGGCGCGGTGATGATCTTCGCGGACAAGCCCTTCCGGGTCGGGGACCGTATTCAACTTGATGCCGTGGATGGCACGGTCGAAGTTATCGGCCTGCGCAGCACCCGGGTGCGGAACCTGGACGGGTATCTGGTGACGATCCCGAACAAGACCATGGCGAACGCCACGATCGTGAACGTCAGCAAGCGGCCTAATATCAAGACCGTGATGAATATTGGCGTAACTTGCGACACTCCGGCCGAGCGGGTGGAGCTGGCGATGCGAATTATCAACGAGATTTACCGGCCGCACCCGAAGACCGCTGACTTGATGGTTAGCTTTAACAAGTTCGAGAGTTCTTCCCTGAACATCCTCGTTGTGCATTGGTGGAACTCGACTGACGCCAGAGAATACGCAGAGGGCTTCCAGCAGTTGAACCTGGAACTGAAACGGCGCTTCGATGCGGAGGGAATCAACTTTGCCTTTCCGACGCAGACGGTTTACCTGCGGCAGGACTCGGAATGGCGGCTTGCGGACGCGAAGGGCGCGGTTAAATAGCCCGCCCGGGGCAGCCTCAATCCTGATACTCGCACAGGCTTTCGACATAGGCCGCCGAGCCGTCGCGCAGCCACCCATCGAGTTGGGCCTGGTCTTTGAGTTGCTGGCCCCGCAGGCGGGGGACAACCGCAAAGCGCGACTCCACTTCCGGCAGGGAGGTCATGTCCACCCACAGTTTCTCGAACTGGGTCACGGGAAAGACATCTTCCTGTCCATGCCCCCAGCGCTTCTTCACGTCCTTAAGCGTGATGTAAGTCGGCATCTTTGCCCCGAGGGTGCGGATGGCGCTGGTGACCTTATCCGCGTCGGCCAGGTCAGCCCGGGCGAGAGCAAAGGCGGCGAGCAGCTTGTCGAGGTGAATCCAGCACGTATTCGAGTTGTAGTAGCTAAGGGCGAACTCGGCCTCTTCGCGCGGCATGGCAAGCCCCTCGACGAGGCGCACCTGGCCGTTCACGCGCGCTAATCCGCCGCCACGGTCTTCGAGGCGGCGGGTTATCACCTCGAAGGTGAGGCAGGCCCCGCTGCGGATGTGCCAGCCCAGGAGGGCGGGATCTGCATCCGCTCCGAGCGTGTCTATGTTATGCAGGAGCAAATACTTCAGTGACGGGCGCTCCGCCAGCAAACGGGTCAGAACTCCGTTGCGCATGAGGTTTGGCACTTCGTACCAGTGCCCGACCGGGTGCAGGCATTGCAGGGGCAGGTTGTCCGTATAGTCGCTGGCTTCACCCGCGGCACTGGCCCAGTTGATGAGGGCGTGTCGCAGGCTCTCCCGCACTTTCTGCTGCTGCTCATCCAGGATCTGTTGCGGCATTTCCTCCCAGACAAACCGCAGATCCCGGACGGTAGGGACCATTCGCAGCCCCACGGATTTGCCGGGCGACAGAAACAATGGTCCCTCGTAACCATAACGATCCTGCCGGGCGAGGAACTCCTCCGTTGGCGCATGAGTCAGGTAACTCGTGGTGAAGACATGCGGGATAGCCATGCCGACCTGGCGCGATATGTGCCGGCTTTTGGCCAGGTGCGTTTCGATGAATGTGCGATGGCGCCCCGCCAACTTGCAGAACGGGTGCAGGGCCTTTACCACCCCGGCGCCCTGGGTCCAGCGGCTGCCAGCGCCGGCGGCAAGCGTCACCACCGCCAATTCGCCATTCCTTAACGCAGCGCGTCCAACCGATGCCAGGTCCGCGGTCCCTGCATCGAGATTCGAAAGGTCGGCGACATCGTTTTCCTGCACGTCCTCAATGACCGCGCTGGTGGGCAGGCGGTTCTGGGCGAGGCCAATGCGGCCTTCTTTGAGATCGGCGCGGATTTGCTCATGCTGAACGCGGTCAAAGCCGTGCTGGTCCAGCAACATGGCAAGAGACTGGTCGGCTGCCGTTTCCGCCTTGCCGCGCGGCAGCATGACATCGAAGAGTGCCTGCACTACCCCGCGCAACTCGGGCCGGTTTCGGCAGGCCGCGCCAAACTTATCCAATTCGGCGCGCCGGGCCACCGAAAGCGAGTGGCGATCCTGGCGCAGCAGCGCGGGGGCGAGGAGGGTGTAATACGCCGGCGGCATCAGCGCGGCTTCGCCTTCGAGCAGGTCGGCGAACGTGCCGCGCTCGTTAATGGCAAAGTCATAGACCACAGGTTCCATGGCGAACGGCAGGGCATGCTGGAGCTCGCGTTTGGTGGCGGACATAATCTCCTGCAAGCGCTCCTGGGCGCGCGCTTTCCGCTCGGGCGAGAAGATGAAGCCCATCCCGCCGCCAGACATGCCGCCCAGCATCCAGAAGCCCCAGAAGCCCTCGCCAAATTCCGCCACTACCCGCGCAATCAGCGTCTCGGTAAAGTAGTTCGTCGCCCATGGGATAATGGCCTGGATGGGCTGGCGGAAATTCCGGGTGGTCGCGGCCCCGATGCGGGGCACATCACCGCTGCGAAGGGCGGCGAGGATCTCGTTAAGTATGCCCAACATGCTCTGGCGCGCCTTCCATTCCGCTTCACAGCGCAGCAGGTACTTCTCGGTGACCATTTCCAGGATTGGCCCGACATTCTGTGCCATGCCGCCGTGGACCAGGACGAGGCTCTCCTGCAGCCTGCGCCGTGTTTCGGCTGAAGCATCCTCCTGGTCGAGGATACGGTGTTGCGGCATGAGCCGGCCACGGCTGACGCCGAACTCCGGATCGCCTTCGCCAGCCAGCACGCCTTCAATCAGCTTCATCCCCGGCCAAACGCCGCCCGAATCCTGCCAGCCGCCGCCGGAGCCGCTGAGCCATTCGCCGAGCAACGCCCGCGCCAGCACCAGGCGGCGTTCGTGCTCCTGCAGCTGGCCGGTAAGCGAGGCCGCCTGGCCCGTGGCTCTCATGCACACGCTGACCAGCGCGGCCAACAGCGTCGTCGAGACTGCCAGGCGCGAGCCCTTGGGAATATTATTCACGTTGCTGACGATTTCCAGGCCGCGGCCCTGGCCGACGACCCGCGCCAGCAATTCGGCCAGGCTCTGGCCAGAGCCCTCGATGCCGGGTGGCACGATGCCTGCCGCGATCACCGCCCCTTTGAGCAGGCCGAGATAGTCCTTCGCAAAATCGAACACCTCAGCCAGGTTCGTGATGTCCGCCGTCGCGCCAAGGTCAACGCTCACCAGGCGGAGCAACGGCTCCTCGATGACGCGCAAGTAAGCCTCGACTGGCGGGCGCGGGGCGGCATCGCGTCCGTGTATCCCCAGGTCAATCGAGACGTTCAACACCTTGGCGCCCTCGGGGAAATCCATCCCCAGGAAGAAGATATCGCTCCAGCCGCAGTGAGTCAGGTCCATGCGCACGGGGGTGCATTCGCGCAGGATGGGATAAGTGCCGTCGGCCGGATTGGGCCGGAGCAGTTCCGGCCGCAAGCGCAGCGGATGGTCGGCTGGGTGCCCCATGCGGAACATCCACTGGTTGCCGCGCACCGAACGCACGCTGCGGCGGACCTGGTCGGCTAGCGTTTGAAAACCCAGCCGGTGGTAGGCCGCGGCCAGCGCGCTCGAGATGGCGTCGCTTGGCCCTTCGGCCTGCTGCACGGACAGGAGGTGATCAATTGCCTCCTCAAACCGGCGCTGCAACAGGTGTTCGTAGCCTTTGAAAGGAATGAGGGAGCGTGAGCTTTGGCGCGCACAACGTGCGGCGGCTTCGAGTTTCTGGGGCAAGTGGAAACGGTGGATGGCGTAGAGGAAGAACAGGGCGCGAACGCGCTCGTAGAGGTTTTCGCTGGACCGACGAAAATCGTCCAGCCTGGCGCACTCCTTCAGCAGGTCGTCCGTGGCCAGCCCGGCGCAGGCCGCGTCGAGCGGTTGATTGCGGAGCGCCGGCTCACTGGCCGTGATGATTTGAATCAGGTCCGGCATGTTAGTTCATTCCCCGTCGCGCCAGCAATTCCACCAGGCTGCTCAACACCTCATTGCGGTCCTGCCCGTCCAGCGCCAGCGCCAACTGGGCTGTGAGGAGGCCATACTTGACGCCGATATCGTAGCGATGCCCCTCCAGTTCACAGGCCAGATAGCGTTCCCGCCTGGCGAGCTTGGCCAGGGCGGTGGTGAGTTGCACGCCGCGCCCGCCTGCCCGTGCCACTTCCTCCGCGAGCAGGTCCATCACTGTCGGTGTCAGGACATGCATGCCGAAAAAGCACAGGTAGTGGCCGGCGCGCAGGCCGGCGACGATCAGCCGCTGCTCGGCTTCGGTGGGCGTGGGCTTCTCGATCACCTCCGACACCTCGTACAGCCCCTTGCGCCCCGCGACCAGCCGCCCGCCCACTGTCCCGTAGTACGGCAGCTTGCTTTCGTGGGTCGCCTGCACGGCGGACACGGAGCAGTTCTCGGTGGCCGCAATCTCCACGAGTTGCTGCGCGGCGCGTTTCTTGCCGCCGGTGACATAGAGGTGATCGCCCACCAGGAGCAGGCAGGGTGCGCTGCCGGCAAACTCGTGCGCGCAGAACACCGCATGGCCGTAGCCTTTGGCCGCGCTCTGTTCGACAAAGCGCAGCCGCCCCCCCTGGCCGCCCGCCGCGGCGGCGTAGGGTGCCTGGTCTCCCGGGCAGGTGACGACGCAGATCTCCTCGATGCCCGCGGCGAGGATCTCCTCAATCAGGATCCGTAGCGCGGTTTTGGTGACGCCGTCGCGGCCTACGAGCGTTTGCAGGGGAAGTGTCCGCTGAGCCTGGCCAGCGGCGGTGATGATGGCTTTTTTGATTTCCACGACTAGGAGTTTTCGTTGTTGTGCAAGGCGGCAGGAGCGTTGCAAAATGCCGCCGCTGAGTCAACCGCGCACCGGTACTTGGAGCGCCGGTTCGCGCGGGAACTGCGGCGTAGCGGCCGGATCTGATTATGAAACTCGCACAACCTGCTTTCCGTTTTCACTGGCTTTTCCTGATTGTCGCGCAACTCGCCGGCGCGGACATGGCTGCCCTGGCGGAGGAGGAACCGTTCGACTACTTCCAGAACTCGTGGAGCGTCATTGGGCTTAAGGACTACAAGGACGGCACGCGCGTCACGCCCCAGAATGAGTTGCTGCTCGCGGACAAGGACAGGCTGCGCCTCTTGTGCGGAAGGAGCCTGAGGCCCCTCAGCCGCGCGCAAACCAAGACGCTGCTCGATGGCTGGCTCCCGATCGTGCTGCTGGCTGCCGAAGAAGACACCGTGCGCTATGAGTTTACTCTTTGGGCGACGCCGCTCCCGAGCGTGAAGGACTGGCGCGCCGCCTACGATTGGCCCACCGAAGGCGAGAATTTCCTGAACTGGGTCCGCGTCAAGGCAACCAACCTGGGCCAAACCTTGATCGAGGCGCGCGTGCGGTTCGAGTTGGTCGCCACCAACGCTCCCGCACCGGCCGACTGGCGGGCGTCACTGGCGCCGGGCCGCAGCGCGGAGACCTGTTGTCGCGTTCCTTTTAGGGCGGTCTCCGGGGCTGCGGCATTCGACCACGAGAAACCCAAGCTTTGGTTGGACCGCACGGTGCATTACTGGCGATACCTGATGGCCAAAGCCACGCGGATCGAAGTGCCATGTGAGAAGTCCACCCAAGCCCTCCGCGCGGCGCATGTCTGCCAACTGCTTGCCAGCGATCTGGGCGTGCTCCATGGCGGGGAGGGCTTCTATGATGAGTTCTACCTTCGCGATGGCGCTTACCAGATGCTTGAACTCGAAGAGGCCGGACTCTTCGACGCTGCCCGCAAGACCGCCGCTGCTTATTTGCGCGCTCAACGCCCCGATGGCCGGTTTGAAACGCAGAAAGCCCAACTCGACGCCAATGGCCAGGCGCTGTGGACCCTCTGGCAGTTCTACCAGATCACTGCGGACCGCGGTTGGCTCGCGAAGGCCTACCCGCAGATGCGCCGTGCCGCCGACTGGGCATTGCGTGCCCGCCGCGAGGCTCCGGCCGACTCACCCTTTTCCGGCGTGCTGCCTAACGCGCTTGCCGACGGCGAGTATCTTTGGGACGGCAAACATCACATCGTCGGCTATGACTTCTGGAACTTGCGCGGTGTTCTCTGTGTCGTGGCCGCCGCGCGCGCGCTGGGGGAACAGGCCGACGCGCAACATTACCAACAAGAGGCTGACGACTATCGCCGCGCCATTGATGCTGCCTGGGAAAAAGCCGGCGTCGGGTGGTTCCCGCCCAGTTGGGAAAAGGCGGGCACGCACTGGGGGAACACCGAGACCCTCTGGCCAACCGAGCTCTTTGCGCCGGACGACGCCAGGGTGGGCGCTCTCCTCGATGAAGTACGGCTGCGGCACGGTGGCGGCTTCTGCGAAGGCACAATCCGCTGGACCGGCTCCAAAGAACCCGCCATCCACCCGTACATGTCCTCCTATACCACGATGGCCTCGCTGATTCGGGGCGAGCACGACACCTTTGTCGAGGAGTTCTACTGGTACCTGCTGCATTCAACGGCGACCCATGCCTTTCCTGAAGGCATCTTCTTCGGACGACGGTTCGCCTGGAGCGACACCATCCCCCACGCCACCGGCGCGGCCAACTTCGCCTTTCTCCTGCGCCACGCCCTCCTTCACGAACGCGGTGATGAACTGCACCTGCTCTTAGGCGCGCCCGACTGGTGGCTCGAACCCGGCCGGGAAATCCGCGTCGAAAACGCCCCCACCCACTTTGGGCCGATGAGCCTGCGGATTCGCGGCTCAGGTGCGGGTGTTTCGGTCAAGCTGGTCCCGCCCCGGCGCCAGCCCGCGCAACACATTGTCCTCCACCTGCCCAAATCACGTCCGCTGCTCAAGGCTCCCAAGGGCGTGACTGTGGTTCATCGGTCCGATGAGGCCCGTCGCTGGGACCTGCCGGCGGTCATTGAAGCTTATCATAACCTCCCCGCTCCGCCTCCTATTCTCGACAGGTAGCTGCACCAACAAAACACCCAGGTTTTACTTATCGGGGCCAGCGCTTCGAACCCTGAAGTAGCGTCCTGAACGATGCCAGTCCTTCGGCATACCTCCGGCTTGCGACTCGCTCACCACCGGCTGAACTCTCCGCTATTTTACGGGGGCGTTCGGGTAATGCGAATGGGACCGGTGATTTCTGCCGGAAGGAGAAACTGAGGGAGCAGGGAATGCGCCGGGCCGGGATTCATCCACAAGTCGGGTTCATCAGGGATTCCTGGGAGGTGCCAACGGTGATTTTCATCCGCACACTGTCCATATTTGGGACAGTCAAGCTGCCTGCCTGCCTCTTCCAGTCCTTTCTGACACTGGCACCCCTGGCTTGGAGATACGGTGGCGGCACGGTGGTGCTACGGTGTGTATCCCATGGGGAGCGCTCCCCATGGGATACACACCGTAGCCCGACCGCACTAACGAGCCATCGTCCAGCCAACCGCGAGCCAACGACCGGGTGCGACCGCCTTTATGGCACCGTCGCCCGTCCGGCGGGAGTGCTGAAGGCAAGAAAGGGAGTGCGGGACGATGATTCGCTATCGGGGTTGCCAGGAAATCCGCGAAGAACCATAAATCAAACTGGACACGGCGACAACCGGGGCTACGATCCGGGGGAATAGGCGGCTTACCAGTTCGGAAGAGTGGGCAACGCAGATCAAACCAGAAGAACAAAGGGAACCACATGAAAGCAACCGCCCTGCTCGCAACCAGCCCGGGGATGGAGTTTGAATGGGCGGCGATGCCCTGCCAGGAGAAGCTCTTGGGCAGTTCAAACTACTTCACCTTCGCTCTGGGGAATATTCTGGTCTATTTCGTCCTCACGGGCCAATGCGAGGGCTGGATCACGCCAGCAGCGATCATCCTGGCGTTGCTTGGCACCGTCACTGCCGTATCCACCAGCATGATGGCCTCAAGCTCCCCGGCCGTGCCGTTGGTGCCTTCGTTCTTCGTGGTGCTGCAGCGCCTCGCTGAACGAAAGGGAGTTCAACCTGCCCAAGCCCACCTGCCGGAAAAGGGGCCTGAACCTGTTGCCTGAACCTATGAGGGGCATTCTATCCCTGACTTGTATCCTGACACTGGTTGGTCTATGCGCACTCGGCTGCAAGAGCGCCCACGTCACGTCTGAACGGGAGTTTGCCCCGCCGCCCGCCGCAAAGCCCGTGGTCGTTTACGTCACCGACTTCGAAATCGGGGTCGTCAAGCACGAGGATGGCATGCTCTCTGGCCGCCCTGGTCCCGTCGGTCGGATCGGGCAGCGGCTCTCCGGTGCCTCCAGTGACCCGGCCGCGCGCGCCCAGCAGATCGTGGACCTGATGGCCAATTCACTCGTCAAGGAATTGTCGAAGGCCGGGTATAACGCCCTGCGGCTGCCGGCTGGCCGTCCGGTTCCGGGTGAAGGGTGGTGTGTGCGCGGCCTCTTTACGGAGGTCCAGGAAGGCAATCGCCTGCGCCGTGCCATGATCGGTTTCGGCCAGGGGGCGACTGACCTCCAAGTGGTCACCACCATTGATAACCTCTCACAAGGCCCGCCCAAGCCGCTGTACGAGGTCACCACGGACGCGAACAGCGGCCAGATGCCGGGCGCCGCTCCTACGCTGGTCTTCAGTCCTTATGGCGCCGCTATTCGTTTCGTCATGGCGGGAAATGACCTTGATAAGAACGTGAAGCAAACCGCAGCAAAGATTGCCGAGCAAATGACCGTGCGCATCCAGCAGCCGCATTGATCACAACATAATGACCACCATGACTCGCGCGTATGGCTGAACCTGGACATAGAAATTTACCCAGGCCGACCGCCACCGTGACGGGAGTTCGCGAGCAAAGCTTTCTCCGCCGGCAATTGTGGGTTTGGCCGCTACTGGCGGCGGCGATGCTTGCCTTTGTGGGCGTATGGTTGCGGGCGCGGATGGAAGGCGCGATGCGAACTGAAATCGCGGACAACCTCAAAGTCGTCCGGGACGCCAACGCGGAAGCGCTTCGGGCCTGGGCCGCCGCCATGAAGTCCCAGGCCGAACTGCTGGCCGGGGACGAACACGTGCGGACGCTCACCGCAGCCTTGTTGCGGCGCGCCAGCCAACAAGGCGCCTCACAAGCTGTGCTGGTTGGCGCCCCGGAATTCGCCACATTGCGGGAGAATCTCAAACCCGCGGAGGAGGGGCGCGGCTTCAGCGGTTACGCCGTTTTGGATGCCAATCTGGTCGTGTTGGCGGCTGGGCGGGATGACTTCGTCGGGGCAAGGTCTCCGCCTGAATACGCGGAGCAGCTTGCCAACTGCTTTGCTGGCAATGCGATCGTGACACCCCCGTTCTCCGCGCCCGGGTTGCTGCCAGACGCGACGGGAACAATGCGCTCGCGCCAAGCCATGATGTTCGCCGCTGCCCCCATCCGCTCGGCGGATCAACAGGTCATCGCGGTGCTGGCTCTGCGCATCCTGCCGGAACAGGACTTCACGCGCATCCTGGCCACGGCGCGGTCCGGCGCCAGCGGGGAAACTTATGCGTTCAACCGCAACGGGGTGCTCCTGTCGGAAAGCCGGTTTGACGACGAACTGAAGCAGTTGGGATTGCTTCCCGATGCGGCCGATGCACAGTCGCTCTTAACCCTGATACCGTCTCCAAAGTTATTCACAGCCGAGCAGAGCTGGCCCCCAAAGCGGAGCGCAGCGAGGCTGTGAATAACTTTGCGGCGATGAATTTTGAATCCAATTTGCGCCCGGGCAATAATGG